>PPYE01384120.1_pt1 | contig 215187 bp, 177 predicted proteins | sample 1559881 | NCBI WGS metagenome assembly PPYE01 (sample SAMN08240022, study PRJNA423297) | Human gut metagenome, whole genome shotgun sequencing project.
CCCCCGGAACTGTCCCCCCCCCGCCATCCGGCCCGGATGCGCAGGCTGCCGGGTCACCCGGCAAAAGCAGCCGCCCCGGTTTCCCGGGGCGGCAGACTCAGCAATCAGGTTCACTGCGAATTATTCGGTTGCCGTGGCAAGCGGCGAAGCCTGCTGGTAGACGCGGGCCGCCAGTTCCTTGTCGAGCGTATAAAGCCCGAACTTGTTACCCTCTACAGCCTCGCAGGCGGTAATCATGTCGCGTGCCGACTCCTCCTCCTCGACCTGCTCGTCGACGAACCATACGAGCATGTTCGACGATGCGAAATCCTTATCTTCGGCAGCGATGGCTGCCAGGTTGTTGATCATCGAAGTCACTACCTTCTCATGCTCCAGCGTGTCCTTGAACATATCGAGCGGCGACGTCCACTCGGTACGCACCTCCTCGATCGGCTTCAGCACGACCTTGGCATCGCGCGAATTGATGTAGTTCATCAGGATGCGGGCATGATCCTGCTCCTCGCGGAACTGGACGAAAAACCAGTTGGCCACACCTTTCAGCCCCTTGTTCTCGGCGTCCATCGACATCGAAAGATAAAGATAGGCCGACCACAGCTCGGCGTTGATCTGCGCATTCAGTGCGTCATGTAATTTCTTGCTTAACATAGTAATATTGTTTTAAGTTTGTGTTTGTATTTTCTTTTCCTGATACAAATATACAATAGTTTCTACTAATTTGTACGAAAAACACATCATATTATTTTATAACGATATAGCTCTATGTTATAACAAAAAAAACGGGGCCCGCACCCAGGGATGCAGGCTCCGTACAAATATGCGGGACGATCAGAGCAGGGTGCCGTCCCCGAGGATACGCACCGTCGCCTCCCGTTCGGATCGCGGGTCTTCCATGTCGAAGGCATACCATACGCGGTCGGGGCTTTCGTAGAGGTCGGCATCGTCGATCTCCCACGTGCCGTACTGCGATGACTGCAAAGCCCGCCTCACCACATCCGGAATCTCCGAAAGACGCAACTCGGTCTTCGTCCACAGCCAGGCGTCGCCCGTACCGAAGCACACTTCGAGCGCTTTCCCGGCGAAGATGATATCGACCTCGGTATTTCCCTTCTCCCGCTCCGCGTCGATGATACGGGCACCGGGGTATTTCCGGGCGATGAAATCGCTGACTGCCTTCGGCAGTTCCTGCGGGAGCATATCGCCGTGGTCGCCGTTACCGTCCGTATCGGCCGCCTCGCGCAACAGCACGCCGTCTTCGGAATAATAGAGGTCGAATTCCTGCTTGGCGTGTTCGACTTCGATCACGTAGACCGTCTCCTGGCCGTTGCGCTGCAACTTGTCCACGTCGTCCACATGCCAGGCGGCATAATCGCCGGCCTCGTAGGCTGTACGCACCGCCTGGGGCAGCTCGGCATAGGAGATGTCCTCCTCGGTCATGTGCCATTTGCCGGCGGCATCGAACCATGCCTGCATGACCGTGCCCGCGCTGCGGAAATCGGCGACTACATATCCGCCCCTGTCTTCCCATTCGACATGGCTCGCAGCGGGGAACATTTTCCCGAAAGCACCCTGCACGGCGGCCGGCACCCTTACCGATTTCCTATCGTCGTCTTCACAACCCGCCATCGCACCCAGCGACACGAGTCCCATTACCAATACCGTGAATTTCTTCATACGATTCCGAATTTGAGGTTAATACCGGGATTAATCGTCGATGTCTATCAGACGGAATTTCAGGTCGAATTTCAGGTCGAGGCCGTTGTCCAGTTCAACTTCATAGTCGCGGCGGTCGCGGTCGATCGCCGTGACCTTGCGGTCGGGATAGTTCTTGGCGACATAGTCGCGGATCTGCTGCGGCACGATGGCGGCCGGCACCTCGCCGTATTTGCATTCGACATCTTTCCACTCGCCGTTCTTCGTGAATTCGACCTTCGCGCCGTTGACGAACACCACCTTGTAGTCCTTGTCAAAAAGTTCCTCGTCCACTTTGGACAAGGCGACCTCGATGCCGCCGAAATGCGTCTTGATAAATTGCTGTGCCGGGGCCGGAAGTTCGCCGACTGCGATCGGACGGTCGTTGCCCGCGAATGCGGGGGCGGAAGTTGCAATCAGGGCTGTGCCTGCGAGAATCATCATGAGCTTTTTCATAATCGTTTCAATATTAGGTTTGACTTATATTCACAGTGCAAAGTTGCGACCCAAAGCTGAAACGAATTTGAAATAATCGGCCCCGATCCGTTTTTTTTCGTTTTTTATATCCGGAAATGCACCGAGAAACAGTGGCACCTATTTATATAGGAGTACCCCACGCGCAGCCCGTAAAGGCGGCACACGGCGTCGACGATCGAGAGGCCGAGCCCCGTCGAGCCCTCCTTCTTCGTCCCCTGGTAAAAGCGCTCGAAGATATGCTCCGCGTCGAGTGCGCCCCCGCCGCCGCTGTTGCAGACGCGCAGTTCATGCGGGGCAACAGTGACCGACACCGTCCCGCCCCTGTCACCGTGGACATAGGCGTTTTTCAGCAGGTTCGACACCAGGCTGGCCGCCAGCGACGGATTCATCCGCGCCGACAGGTGCCCCTGCTCATGCAGTTCGAAACGCATTTCGCGCCCGGCGTAGATCTCCTCCATATCCTCGGCCGTGCGCCGCACCTGGGCGTTGAAATCGACCTGTTCCGTCTCGGGGAACTGCCCGTTCTCGATCTTCGAAAGCAGCAGCAGCGAGCGGTTGAGCCGCACGAGGTAGTCCAGCGTCCCCTGCACCTTCAGGATTTCGCCGAGCTGCGCCTCGGTCAACGCCGAACCGTCGTCCACGAGCATTTCCAGCCGGTTGCGGCAAATGGCCAGCGGGGTCTGCATCTCATGCGAGGCATTGCCGATGAATTGTTTCTGGCGTTCGAACAGGGACTCCGCCCGCTCGGCATAACGGTTCGCCGCCTCGTTCAGCCGCCGGAACTCGATGACCTTCGTGTCGTTCACCAGCGGGGCGTTCTTCCCGCCCACGGTATAACTGTCGAACCATCGCAGCAGGGCATAGAGCGGCCGCAGGGTACGATGAAGCACCAGCACGTTGACCAGCAGGATCGTCAGCAACAGGAAAAGATAGAGATATACGATCCACCAGAGGATGGCCTCCTGCAGGTCGTCCTTTTCGATGGTCGGGGTCATCACGGTCAGCTCCTTGTAACGTCCCCCGCTGTCGCGGAATATCGTCCGCAGCACCCGCGCCGGCTCGTCGTCGTCCTTGTCGGGAATGAAAAACACCTCGTCCGAGAACTCCATCCGGGGCCGCCCTTCGGCGTACTCCGCCGACACGTCGTGCAGGTAATAGCCGTTGTTGCTGCCCGAATAGGCCGCAGGCAGCTCCCGCCCTGCGAGGCTCCGCGTGACGAGCATCTCGGCGTAATTCTCCAGGGAATCGTCCACCTCGTCGTTGATCTCGTCGATCATCGTCAGGTAGAACAACACGGCCCACCCCGCCAGCAACAGCGAGAGGGCCCACGACATGTGCAATACGATACGATAGACCAACCTCATGGGGCAACGAGTTTATAGCCGAACCCATAGACGGCCCGGATCTCGATGTCGGCCTGCGCGTCGTGGAGCCGGCGGCGCAGGTTCTTCATCTGGGCGTATACGAAATCGAAATTATCAGCCTGGTCGATATGGTCGCCCCACACGGCTTCGGCCAGCGTGGCCTTATCGACCATATGGTTCGGGCGGCTCATGAAATAGTAGAGGATGTCGTACTCCTTGCGCAGCAGTTCCACCTCGCACCCGGCCACCTCCACACGGCGGCTGTCGGGGTAGAGGCGGACATTCCCCACGTCGAGGCTCTGCTGCCCGTCGCGCTGGTGACGGCGCACGACGCTGCGGATACGGGCGCTCAGTTCCGCCAGGTGGAACGGCTTGGGCAGGTAATCGTCGGCCCCGAGCTCGAGCCCCTCGACCTTGTCATCGAGCGAATCCCGGGCCGAAATGATGATCACGCCGGCAGGTTTTCGCTGCCGCCTGAGCTCTTCGAGTATCCGCAGGCCGCTGCCGTCGGGCAGCATGATGTCCAGCAGGATACAGTCGTAATCGTATCCGGCGATCTTTTCGAGCGCCGATGCGTAATCGGACGCCTGCTCGACCACATACTGTTCGCGGCGCAGCGTCTGCACCATGATCTCCCGCAGGGAGGGTTCGTCTTCCACGATCAGGATTTTCATAAGCAGCAATATTCTTCGGGGCAAAGTTAGACCGCGAATCCGAAAAGAATCTGAAACCGCGGCAGCAATGCCCAAGTCCAAATATACGAAAAAATCCCGCATCCGCCGCTCCGGCACGTGCGGTTCCGGTACGGAAAGGGCGGAAACCGTATAAGTTTCCGCCCCACCTGTGCTTTCGGGCGGGCTCCCGCCCGCACCGGATTATTTCTCGGCAGGATCGACCTGGCAGGCTTTCGAACCGTCGTAAGCCCACTTCACATAGATGGCACCCCACGTATACCCGCCGCCGAATGCCGACAGGATCAGGTTGTCGCCCGGCTTCAGTTCCTTCTCGTAGTCGTAGAGGCACGAGGGGATCGTCGCCGCCGTAGTGTTGCCGTTGCGGTCGATATTGATCATGCACTTGTCATGGTCGAGCCCCATGCGGCGTGCCGTAGCGTCGATGATGCGCAGGTTGGCCTGATGGGGAACCAGATAACGGATGTCGTCCGAGGTAAGGTTGTTGCGCTCCATGATCTCCACCGATACGTCGGCCATCTTCGAAACGGCGGCCTTGAATACGGCGTGTCCGTCCCACATGATCGTGTGCCAGTTGTTCTGCACGGTCTCGATCGAAGCCGGATAGCGCGAACCGCCGGCCTTCATGTAAAGCTGCAACTCGCCCGAGCCGTCCGAACGCAGGATCTCGTCCAGCACGCCGTAACCCTCCGTATTGGGTTCCAGCAGCACGGCTGCGGCACCGTCGCCGAAGATCGGACAGGTAGAACGGTCGGTATAGTCGACGATGGTCGACATCTTGTCGGCGCCGACCACGACTACCTTCTTGCACGATCCCGACTCGATGAACTTGGCGCCCGTCGTCAGTGCGAAGAGGAACCCGCTGCAAGCCGCCGAAACGTCGTATGCGAAAGCGTTTTTGCAACCCGCCTGGTCGGCGATCAGATTACCCGTCGAAGGGAAGAACATATCGGGGGTCACCGTGGCGCAGATCACCAAATCCACCTCCATCGGGTCTACGCCCGCCTTGTCCAGCAGGTTGATGACCGCGCGGGCACCCATATAGGAAGTGCCGACGCCTTCGCCCTTGAGGATATGGCGCGTCTTGACGCCGATATGCGACATGATCCACTCGTCGGACGTGTCGACCATGGTGCTTAATTCTTCGTTGGTGAGGATATAATCGGGGAGATATAGACCCACACCGGTAATTGCTGCTGTTATCTTGCCCATTAACTGTTTCTTTACCTAATGATTATTAATTTTTGAAAGCGCGCTGCAACTTGGCGGTCAGATCCGCCGTAATGCACCGCTCGGTCGAAAGGATCATGCTCCTGATTGCCTTGGGCGATGAGATGCCGTGGCCGATGACCACAGGCGCATTGACACCGAGCACGGGCGTGCCGCCCACGTTCTCGTAATTCATCGCATCCCAGAAAGCGTTTCCGCCGCCGAGTTTCTTGTTGATGTGGTAGAGACCCTCGGCCATCTTCAGCACCGTGTTGCCCACGAAACCGTCGCAGACGACCACGTCGGCGACCTTGCCCGTGAAGAGGTACGATGCCTCGACGTTACCCACGAAGTCGATGCGGCCGTCAGCCTTCAGCAATTCATACGTGGCCTTGGACTGCGTATTGCCCTTGGTCTCCTCCTCGCCGATGTTGAGCACGGCTACACGGGGTTTCCGGATCCCGAGTACGGCTTCGGCATAAATCGAGCCTATCAGCCCGTACTGCGCCAGCACTTCGGGTTTGCAGTCTACGTTCAGCCCCACGTCCAGCAACAGCGCGGGATGCCCCGTGACCGTAGGAATGATGGATGAGATCGTGGGACGGATGACTCCTTCGATCGGTTTTACGGCGTACATCGACCCGACCATCATGGCGCCCGTGCTGCCGGCACTGGCAAAACCGTCTATAGCCCCTTTGGCCAGGTAGCCGAAACCCACCGTGATGCTGGAGTCGGCCTTGGCCTGGAACGCCTTGGCGGGATGATCGCCCATTTCGATCACCTCGGTAGTGGCGACGATGTCGAACCGTTCGGCAGGACAGCCTTCGGCCGCGAGCACGGCCTTGACCTTCGCCTCGTCGCCGAACAATACGATACGGCTGTCCGGCCCGATCGCATCGAGTGCCATGACAGCCCCCTTGACCGCAGCCTCGGGCGCATAATCGCCCCCCATGGCATCTACACCAATCTTTAACATAATCGTGCGATTTGGTTAAATTTCATCTCCCGCCCTCCCTGCGCCGGCATCCCGGCCATAGGCCGGACGGCCGCACGCAACAAAGACAGGTGCTTGCATAAACTAAAAAGAGGGCAGCCTCGCGGATGCACTCTTTAACCCTGCCGATTTATTCGGCAGCCTTTTTCTCGATCGCCAGCTTTCCGCGATAGAAACCGCATTCGGGGCATACGCGGTGATACAACGTCGCTGCGCCGCAGTTCGAGCAGATGACCACCGTCGGAACGACAGCCTTGTAATGAGTTCTTCTCTTATCGCGTCGCGTCGACGAGACTTTGTGTTTAGGATGTGCCATTTTACAATATAAATTATAAGTTTAACGTATTTCCAGTCAAATATTCCCCGGCCCGGGACAAAAGCGCCTCCCCGGCCGGAAATAGCTTATTCCTTTCGTTCTGTTTGCGTCCCGTCCCCCCGGTCGGCCTCCATCTGCTCCTTGAGCGCGGCCAGCTTGGCCCATTCGCCCTCGTTGCGGCCCTCGGCCTCGGCCCGGGCTTCGATCCCCCCGAACTCCTCGTCGGAAACGATGCGGAAGCGTTCCAGCATCTCGGGATTGCACTCCCCGTCGGGATGCACCCGCTGATAAGGCAGCGCAAGCACGATACTTTCGTAGATGTACTGCGTCAGGTCGACTTCGTCCTCCATCGGCAGCAGCCACATGACTTCGCCGTCGTACTCGTGCACCTCGTCCGAGAATTTCACCAGCAACTGCCCCTCGTAGTGGATCGGCACATTGCAGTCTTCCAGACAGCGGTCGCACTCCACGACGACACTACCGTCCACGGTAACATCGAGCGTAAGCATCGACTCGCCGCGCTCCAGGGCGACCGAGACATCGCAGTCTCCGTCCTTGATCTCCGTACTGCCGTAAGCCCTGAACAACCCGCCGTCGACCTTGAAATGAAAGTCGTGCAGGCCGCTCCTGAGCCCCCTGTAAGCAATCGTATATCTTTTTGTTTCCTCCATAGGAGCGCATTTAGGGCACAAAGTTACGAAAATATAAGACATTTGCAAAGAAAATGCAGAGTTTTAGCATCCCCGCACTCCCGGATATCCGGTCGCCCGCCCGCAGAAGAGGCACGGCACAGGCTCCGGAAATTCCGGCCGCGGATTCCATCTTCGGTAAAAATCGCTATATTTGCACCGTATGGCAACAAAAGAGGGATTCACAATCGAGATTTCGAGCCGCTACGAAGGCTGGTGGCGCTACAACGTCGCACTGATGTGCGGCTGCTTCGACACGGCGGGCAACCGCACGGGCTTCGCATCGGCCGAGGCGCATGTCGCCGACGTCGGCTCGAACCTGCGGGAAAAGCCCGCCGGGATTCCCGGCGACGGCCGCGCAAGCCTCGAAACCGGGCCGTGCGACCACCTTCTGCTCTACATCTATATCGTACCCCATACGCTGCCGGCCGGCAACGACATCGGCGACACGGCACCCTTCGAAGTCGAAATCCGCATCGCATACGGCGGACGGCGGCTCCGCGCGGAGAAGCGCCTCATCAACCAGTGGTCGGGCGCCTCGATCGAGATGCGCGTGGATTCCGAAGCCCGGTAGCGGGCATCCCGGGACAACGCCCGCCGCCCCGGGACACGCCGCCAGGCAGCCCGGCAACCTCAGCCCTTCCCGCAGCCACAAAAAAAAGAAGGAACCCACGCGGGTTCCTTCTTCCATTATAGCGACGGCTTACGATTATTTGTTGTTGTAAGCGGCCATCTTCTGAATCAGCATCACGACCTTGTTCGAGTAGCCCCACTCGTTGTCGTACCAAGCCACGAGCTTCACGAAGTTCGGGTTGAGTGCGATACCGGCCTTTGCGTCGAAGATCGAGGTGTTGGCGTCACCCGTGAAGTCGGTCGAAACCACGTCGTCCTCGGTGTACTCGATGATACCCTTGAACTCGTTCTCCGAAGCCTTCTTCATGGCAGCCTTGATCTCGTCGTACGAAGCGCCCTTCTCCAGACGGCAGGTCAGGTCTACGACCGAAACGTCGAGCGTCGGAACGCGGAATGCCATACCGGTCAGTTTACCGTTCAGGGCGGGGATCACCTTGCCTACGGCTTTTGCAGCACCAGTCGACGAGGGGATGATGTTGCCGCCGGCAGCACGGCCGCCGCGCCAGTCCTTCATCGAGGGGCCGTCTACGGTCTTCTGCGTTGCGGTGGTAGCGTGTACGGTGGTCATGAGACCCTCGACGATGCCGAAGTTGTCGTTGATGACCTTAGCCAGCGGAGCGAGGCAGTTCGTGGTGCACGATGCGTTCGAAACGATCTTCTGGCCGGCGTAGCTGTCGGTGTTCACGCCGCATACGAACATCGGGGTGTCGTCCTTCGAGGGGGCCGACATAACGACGTATTTGGCACCGGCTGCAATGTGGGCCTCGGCCTTCTCCTTGGTCAGGAACAGACCGGTCGACTCTACGATATACTCGGCGCCGACTTCGTTCCACTTCAGGTTTGCGGGATCCTTCTCGGCGGTTACGCGGATCACGTTGCCGTTCACGATGAGCTGGCCCTTCTCCACATTATAGTCGATCGTACCGTTGAAACGGCCGTGTACCGAGTCGTACTTGAGCATGTAAGCCATGTAGTCTACCGGAACGAGGTCATTGATACCTACAACCTCAATGTCTGCATTGTTGCATGCAGCGCGGAATACCAGACGGCCGATACGACCGAAACCGTTGATACCAACTTTGATCTTTGACATAGTTTTATGATTTATTTGTTAATAAAAAAATGCACTATTTTTTCACTACGCAAAAGTACATACTTTATGTATATTACGCAAATAAAAAATTAAATTTTTTTAGGAACCCGGCTGCCTACTTTGCAGCCAGCTTGGCCTTTTTGGCCATCGCCGAGGCGAATACGAAATCGTTGAGTTCCGGGTTGTCGGCATGCAGGATATCGTCCTTGGTACCCTCCCACCACTTGCGGCCTTCATGGATGTATACAATTTTCTCGCCGATCTCCATCACCGAGTTCATATCGTGCGTATTGATGATCGTCGTGATGTTGTACTCGCGCGTGATTTCGTGGATCAGGTTGTCGATGACGATCGAGGTCTGCGGGTCGAGGCCCGAGTTGGGCTCGTCGCAGAACAGGTAACGCGGGTTGAGCACGATGGCGCGGGCGATGGCCACGCGTTTGATCATTCCGCCCGACAACTCGGCCGGATAGAGGTGGTTGGCGTCTTCCAGCCGCACGCGCTGCAGGCAGAAATCCACACGTTCCATCTTCTCTTTCTCGCTCTGCGAGGTGAAGAGGTCGAGCGGCAGCTTGACGTTCTCCTCGACGGTCGAAGAGTCGAGCAGCGCCCCGCCCTGGAAAATCATGCCGATGTCCTTGCGGATGGCGCGCCGCTCGCGGAAATCGAGACGCGTGAAATTCGTATCGTCGTACCACACGTCGCCCGAATCGGGTTCATGCAGCCCTACCAGCGTTTTCAGCAGCACGGTCTTGCCCGAACCGCTGCGCCCGATGATGAGGTTGGTCTTCCCGGTCAGGAACTCGATCGAGATGTCGTCGAGCACCACGCGCCCGTCGAACGATTTGGTGATGTGCTCGGCACGTATCATATCAGCAGGACTTGCGTAAGGATCAGGTTAAAGATCATGATTACCACGGAACTGGCCACCACGGCGCGCGTCGAGGCGGCGCCCACTTCGAGCGAATTGCCCTTGGCAAAGTAACCGTAGAACGCCGAAATCGAGGTGATGATATAGGCGAACACGGCGGTCTTGATAAGCGAGTAGACGATCGAATAGGGCTTGAAGTCCATCAGCAGTCCGTCGACATAGTCGGCCGGGATCATGATGCCGGTCAGGTAGGCGATGGCCCAGCCGCCGATGATTCCGATGGCGATGCTGAGGATGGTCAGGAACGGGAAGAAGACCACCGCGGCGACGATCTTCGGCAGGATGAGGTACGAAGCCGAATTGACGCCCATGATCTCCAGCGCGTCGATCTGTTCGGTAATGCGCATCGTGCCGATCTCCGAAGCGATGCTCGAACCGACCTTGCCGGCCAGGATCAGCGCCACGACCGTCGACGAAAATTCGAGGATCATCGTCTCGCGCGTGGCGTAACCGACCAGCGAACGGGGGATGAACGGCGAATCGAGATTGATGCACATCTGCAGGGTGATGACCGCACCGATGAATACCGAAATAATGGCCGTCAGGCCGATCGAGTCGATTCCCAGGGACTCCATTTCGTAAATGATGCGCCGGCGGTAGATGGCAGCCTTCTCCGGACGGGAAAAGACCTTTCCCATCAGTATGAAATAACGGCCGATCAACTCAAATATCTTCCACATGGCGCTACTCCTCTCCGGGCTCCTTGGTCTCTTCGAATTCGACATAGTCGCCTACGTCACGCGAGACCCGTTTCTCGGGCGTTTCCGAGGTTTTATATACCTTCACTTCGCCTTCGCGACCCTTGCGGGGCTCCCCTGCAAAGGGCGAGCCGAAGCCCTGTCCGCCGAAGCTCCCTTCGCCGAACTGTTCTTCCATCCGGCGGCGCATCTTATAGACGCGCCAGCGGAACAGCAGGATCGCCGCTACTACCAATACGATGACTCCCATAATGAAATAGAGAAAAAAAAGTGCGATTCCCCTGAGCAGCGCCGGGGCGCCGACAGCCAGGATGAGGATGACCAGGGTCGTCAGCGGATTGCGCTGCACGAACCTCACCAGGCCATCTATGATCGCTGTCAGAAAATTCATTGCATTTTCGGTTTACAACTCTACAAAGGTAGGGAAAATTATGCGTATTTCAATTAAATGTCGTAAATTTGGTGCCGGAACTTTGCCGGCGGGCGGGGCAAAGCCTTCGGGCAGGCCCTGCCGAGCGCAGGCGGAGTCCGGACGCCGGAGGCGTATTATATAAAACCATACATAAATCCATGAACTCCAATCCGCTCAACAGCCTTACCGCCATCTCCCCCGTCGATGGCCGCTACCGTAATACAACGGGGAAATTAGCCGATTATTTTTCAGAACAGGCGCTCATCCGCTACCGCATCCGCATCGAAGTGGAGTATTTCATCGCGCTGTGCGAGTTGCCGCTGCCCCAGCTGGCGGACATCGACCATACGAAATTTGCAGCCCTGCGCGCCCTGTACCTCGATTTCGCACCGGCCGACGCCGAGCGCGTGAAGGAGATCGAATCGGTCACCAACCACGACGTCAAAGCCATAGAGTACATCATCAAGGAAAAAATGGACAGCCTCGGACTGGGGGCTTACAAGGAATTCGTACATTTCGGCCTCACCTCGCAGGACATCAACAACACGGCCATCCCGCTCTCGCTCAAGGACGCCATGGCAGGGGTTTACTACCCGGCCGTCGAAGAGGTGCGCGACAAACTGGCCGCCTTCGCCGACGAATGGCGCGACGTGCCGATGCTGGCCCGCACCCACGGCCAGCCGGCCTCCCCCACGACGCTGGGCAAGGAGTTCATGGTCTTTGTCGAACGCGTGGAGAAACAGCTCGCCATGCTGCACGACATCGCGGTGCCCGCCAAATTCGGCGGCGCGACAGGCAACTTCAACGCCCACCGGGCAGCCTACCCGCAGTACGACTGGGTAGCCTTCGCCAACAAATTCGTGGGCGAAACGCTGGGGCTCTGCCGCTCGCAATATACCACGCAGATCGAGCATTACGACAACCTCGCGGCGATCTTCGACAACATGAAGCGCATCGACACCATCCTGATCGACCTCTGCCGCGACATGTGGACGTACATCTCGATGGAATACTTCAAACAGCAGATCAAGGCGGGCGAAGTCGGTTCGAGCGCCATGCCCCATAAGGTCAACCCCATCGACTTCGAGAACGCCGAGGGGAATTTCGGCATCGCCAACGCCGTCTTTGGACACCTCGCGTCGAAGCTCCCCGTTTCGCGCCTGCAACGCGACCTGACAGATTCGACCGTGCTGCGTAACATCGGCGTCCCCATTGCCCATGCGGCCATCGCGCTCCGCTCGCTGATGAAGGGGCTGAACAAGGTAATCCTCAACCGCGAAGCCCTCGAGCGCGACCTGGAGAACAACTGGGCCGTCGTTGCCGAAGGCATCCAGACCATCCTGCGCCGCGAAGGTTATCCCAAGCCCTACGAGGCGCTCAAGGCCCTGACCCGCACCAACGCCCATATCACGCACGAGTCGATCGCCGCATTCATCGAGACACTCGACGTGGCCGAGGCGGTGAAAGAGGAGCTGCGCGCCCTCTCGCCCTCGACCTACACGGGCATCTTCCGGTAAAAACACGGGGGCATGCTCCGGGCATCTGTCATTATGACCGCCATCGCGCTCTTGCTCCTGCCGATGGGCATCGCCCTGGTCAGGGAACGGGGCAGGTGGCTCGTTACGGGTTACAAACACCTTTTCAAAGGATACGGGGCGCTGACGGGAAAAGACCGTGCGGCATTCGAACGGAGGCTGTGCCGGTTTACGGGCAGGTTATTGCTGCTCATCTGCTGCGGGCTGTTCCTGTGCGGTGCCGAAGCGCTCTTGCGGGGATACGGACTGTTCGCCGCAGGCGTGGCACTCGCCTTAACCGGAATCCTTTTCTCCGTCATATATCCGGCCGCAGGCGGCACCTTTCCACCTGCGGGTTCCGAATAACACCCCGCCCCCTGTCCGCACAAAACGACCCGGCCTGCAATCTTCCGATTGCGGGCTCTTTTTTTTGGCATGCGTTTTGCAACAGGATAGTCAACTGCGGACAGCAACCGCAGTGAGGTTTCTTCATTTATTTAAGTTTGGGTTAGTAGTTTTAGGAGGGCAATCCTCCAAGGGCAGCAGGCAATCGTGAGATTCCCTGCTGTCTTGTTATATATTGTCCTCCACCCTTTCACCCCGGCACCCTCACCCCCGATTTATCGCACTTTCAGGCAAGACGAATAAAAAAAATTTGGATTTTCTTGGCAGAAAGGTTACTTTTATCCCGTCACACATTGCACGGCTGCCCCGTAACCTGATTGAATATCCAAAGACGGCCGGCCCTGCGCCAGAATAACAGTATTAACCCACTAATTTCCAAAGTTTAACCACTATGATCAAATCTTTCCTGTCATGGGGAACGGCACTGTTGGTGCTGTGCTCCGGTCTGCTAAGCTCATGCGACGACAAAAACGAGGGGGGGGGAAATCCTGACCCGACCGTTACGATCGCCATCGGCGACGCCGCATTCAACTCACTGAAATTCACGCTCACGCTCAAAGACGCGGACAAATGCAGCTACGTCTGCACCAAGGCCTCCGAAACCGTTCCCACGGCCGAGCAAATCCTCGCCAACGGAAAATCCGTAACCGCATCGGGCGTCATCGAGGTCGGCAACCTCGAACCCAATACGGCCTACCGCCTGGCTGCCGTAGCATCGAAAGGCAAACTCAACGGCAAGGTCAGCATCATCGAACATTCGACCACGGCACCGAACGTACGGCCCTCCGTCATCCTGAAGGCAGGCGCCACGACCACCACGACCCTCACGTTCAACGCCGCCCTGACCGACCCCGAAACCGCGGCATACGTCTGCCTCGAAAAGACCGAGGGGCTGACCCTTCCCACGGCCGAGGAGATCCTGCGCGACGGCAAAGCCATCGCCGCAACGGGCGAAATCCTGATCGAAAACCTGAAACCCTCGACCACCTATGTCATTGCGGCTGCCGTCGCCAACACCGGGATCTACTCGGAAGTCAACAGCATCGTGATGGCAACCGGAACGCCGACGCCCGTGGTGACGCTGGCAGCCGGAGCCCCCGGCATAACGGCGCTCACCTTCACCGTAGGGCTGACCGACGCTGAAAAGGCCGCCTACCTCTGCATCGAAAAGGTAGCGGGTGCAGTCGTCCCGACTGCCGAGAAGATTCTCGCCGAGGGCACCGCCATCGCACAGGCCGGTGAGATCACCGCAGACAACCTGAAAGAGGGCACGGCCTATATCATCGCCGTCGCAGCATCCAACAAAGAGGTCTATTCCGAAGTCAAGTCGATTGAAATGTCCACCGACAAGGATCTGAGCGGCCCGGCCGTATTCGACCGCCAGGTAGCGGGCGGTTATTACGGCATCCCCGAAGGCGGCAGCTACGGCGAATACATCGTCGTACTGGCCGACGGCGAAACGATCGATGCCGGCGGCGTCCACGCCACCGTCAACGCCGGCCGCGCCATGAGCCTCGATTTATTCCAGATGAAACCCTACAAACTGGACAACATTACCTTGCCGGATCGTACATACAGGTACGCGACCAGCCAGAGCCTTTCGACATTCCACCCGGACAAGACCTACTGCATGGTCAACGACGGCAAGGGGAACATCACGAAAGTGGAATTCAAGGCCGGAACGATCGCAGTGACAAAATCCGGTTCGACCTTTACGATCGAGGCCACGCTGACCACGACCGACGACAACGAGTTCACGGCCAGCTATACCGGCCCGATCACGATCGAGGACAAGACCGCCACCGTCATCGCCCCCCTGCCCGAACTCGAAAACAATGTCACCGATGCCAATTTCGTATGCGCCGTGACCAAATACTATGACAACGGCGACCCGGCGCTCGACGACTGCGTCGTAAATCTCTACGACGTTCAGCCGACATTAGGCGACGACGGCAACGGCAACATCGACTACGACTACCTCTCGGAAGCCGGGCACCGCGTATCGCTCTACCTCACGACTGCGCACTCCGACACCCCCACCCTCCAGGAAGGCACCTATACGGCCTCGGATATCGGCAAAGCGGGCACCTATGAACCGGGAAGCCAAGTGGAATTTATGGAAACCATGCAGGCGACAGGTACTTTCTGCGAACAGCGCAACGACAATTACGAATCAGTATACGGCTTCATAAACTCGGGTACCGTAACTGTCACGAAAGCAGGCGACGGTTATCGTTTCGTACTCGATTTCACCACCGACAAGGGATACAAAATAAGCGGCACCTACGAAGGTTCCGTATATGTCAAAGACGGCAGGTACCAATAACCGGCATAATCACGGCAGCACGGGTGCTGCCCGAATTCCACACGCAGGATGCCCTCACAGGCGTCCTGCGTGCCTTTTATACCCTATTCCGCTCCCCGCCGAACCGCGAGGAAGATGCGCGGGAACCCTGCTATCCATACAAACGCCTTTCCGACACGGCGCCGCGGCACGGGATTTGCAACATACCGGGTAACTGCGGAACAGCAACCGCAGTGAGGTTTCTTCATTTATTTAAGTTTGGGTTAGTAGTTTCAGGAGGGCAATCCTCCGGAAGGCAGCAGGCAATCGTGAGATTCCCTGCTGTTTTTTTGCGCCCCGCCCGCAGGCGGTCAACACGCAGGCGCAGAGGGCCCCGCGGGGCGCGGAAACGCCCGCATAAACCATGCACACGCCCGAAAAAACATCCGCCCGGCCGCGTTGCGGCATAGAAACTGATTGACGGCCAGTTGTAAAACACAATTCCACATTATGGCAAAACGTAAAAATATCACGACGACACAGCTTGCCCTGATGACCGCGGCGGCGGTTATCAGCCTGCGCGGACTCCCGATGATGGCGCAGGAGGAGCTGACGATGTTCTTCTACATCTTTTTCGCCACATTCCTGTTCCTGATCCCGGCGGCGCTGGTAGGGGCCGAACTGGGAAGCGCCTTCGCCTCGAAGGGCGGCGGGGTCTACACCTGGGTCAAGGAGGCGTTCAACAAACACCTGGGGTTTACGGCCATCTTCCTGCAATGGATCCAAAACGTCGTATGGTACCCCACCGTGCTGGGCTTTGCCGCAGCCTCGATCGCCTATATGATCGGGATGCCCGGCCTGGCGCAGAACGGACTTTTCGTGGGGCTTTTCTCGATCGCCATGTACTGGTGCGCCACGCTGGTCACGCTGCGCGGCACCTCGGCCATATCGGGCATTACGAGCAAAGGGTTCCTGATCGGCACGGTGCTTCCCGGCATCGTCGTAATCGTCATGGCCGTCATCTGGATGGCCGGAGGCAACCCCGTCGCATTGGAGCACATCCCCGACACCGTCAGCCAGGTCGTCAATATCGACGCGGCGCACCACGTGCATCCGCGCCTCTTCCCGCACATCACGGGCATGAGCGACATCGCATTCCTGGCCGGGATACTGCTGCTCTTCGCCGGCGTCGAGGTACACGCCGTACATGCCCCGGAGCTCGATAAGCCGCAGACCCAGTTCCCGCGCGCCATGTTCCTGGCGGCGCTGATCTCGTTCGGGCTCTTCACGCTGGGTGCGCTGGCCGTGGCGATCATCACCCCCTACGACCAGATCAACCTCCAGTCGGGGCTGTTCACCACGTTCCAGATCGTCTTCGACCACTACCATATCGGCTGGCTCTCGAACGTCATGGGGCTTCTCGTGGCATTCGGCGCACTGGCAGGCGTCATGTCGTGGATTTCGGGCCCGAGCCGCGGCCTGCTGTGGACGGCTCAGGAGGGCGTGCTGCCCTGTTTCCTGCAAAAAACCAACAAAAACGGCGTACAGGTCAACATCCTCATCATACAGGGCTGCATCGTCACGCTGCTCTCGTCGCTCTATATCGTCATGGACGACGTGAGCGTGGCGTTCTTCCTGCTGAGCGCACTGACCGTAGGGCTCTACCTGGTGATGTATATGATGATGTACGCTGCGGGCATCCGCCTGCGCTACACGCAGCCCGGCCTGACCCGCAGCTACCGCGTCCCGGGCGGGAACGCCGGCATGTGGGCCATCGGGGGCATCGGGTTTCTGGCCGTGCTCTTCTCGTTCATCGTCACCTTTTTCCCGCCGTCGCAGCTGCCCGTAGGCAGCCCGGCCACCTACACGTGGCTGGTAGCCGTCGGCACGCTCGTCTTCCTCTCCATGCCGTTCATCATCAGTTTCGCGATGGATCGCAGGGGCGGTACGAATACCCCGGGCACCGGGAAATGACAGCCGGCACGTCCCGGATCGCAAGAAACCGCAGGGGTCGGAGATGCCTACCCCTGCGGTTCCTTATTTTCCTCCCGACACATTCCTGCCTCCCGCTGCGGCATGCCGGGATTCCTGCCCCGCCGCCCCGGTTATCGCCCCGGATCCGGAATATCGCCCAAAGACGCGACACCGTACCCTCTAAAACTCGACGGTGACACCCAGCGTAGGGATAAGCGACCCGCTCTGCTGCCCGATATACTTCATGCGGTAACGCTGTTCCGCCGCCGGGGCTCCGGGATTCTCCACCACGCCCGTCGACATCAGCACGTCGGGACGGCGGAGTTTGCTGCCCGTTACGTTCTGCAGGTCGATGTAAAAGCCGAGCATACAGCGGCGGAAATAGAAGGTCTTGTCGATACGCAGGTCTACCTGCGCGAAGGCGTCGAGCCGCCCGTCGTTGTAACGCCCATAGTCATAGTACGGGCGTCCCTGGGCGTCCCAGGCCTCGACCAGCGACGATTTTTCGACATCGTAGGGCGTATAGGGCGTCCCGCCCACGGCGCTCAGGCGCGCCCCGACGCTCCAGTTGCGCGGCAGGTCGTACGTACCGCTGAGGTTCGCCACGAAACGGCTGTCCCAGGCCGATACGATATACTCCGATGCGGCATCGGCACGGTACTCGCTGCGGAACAGGGTCACCGAACCGACGAGGTTGACCCTCCCGGGTATCTGCCAGCGTGCCATCGCCTCGATGCCATACGACCGCCCGACGGCCGTCGGGCGCAGCGCTTCGTTGCCGACCACGCCATAGTCGTCGCCTTTGCACGAGAGCGGGATGCCGTCCGAGACGGAAAGCGGGATATTCCCGTATTTCTTGTAGAACCCCTCGACCGAGACGACCAGGCGGTCGCGCAGGCGCCATCCGCCTCCGACGCTGAACATTTCCACACGCAGGTAGTCCAACGCCTCGTTCACCAGCACCCCGTCCTGTTTGAATCCCAGGGCCGTATAGGGCGGCAACTGGTAATAAAGCCCGGCGCTTCCGCTCAGCGACCACCCTTTGCCGAGCTGGTATGAGACCGACGCCCGGGGTGAAAGCTGACGCCAGAACCTCGCCATGCGCGCGGAATAGTCGGCCCCGTCGGCACGCACGCCGACCGATGCCGTGAAGCGCTTGTCCGCCGAGGCATAATCCGCGCCGGCAAACAGGCCCCAGCCCACGATCCCCAGCCGGGTACGATAGTCCGAGAGCGCCGCCTCATCGGTGAAAAGCCGTTGCTCGGTACGGTTCGTATAGCCCGAATAGCTCAGCTCGGCGCCTTCGCGCACCGTCCAGCGCCCCAGATAGCTGCGGTTTTCGGCGCGGAGCGTGGTCTTCTGCTCCACGGAGCGCAGCCGCAGCGTCAGGTTGTCCTCCGACGAGTCGTCGTTACCGCGGTATTTGAGATTGCGGTTATTCAGATAAGTGTGCCCGAGCGACACGGTCTGCACATGGCGGCCCGCATAGTGGCGCCATGAGGCCCCGACGGTGAAGGTCTCCTGGCGGATGCGGGGCAGGTAACTCAGCAGGTACTCGGCGTCTTCGCCCTCCTCGTCGAGGTTGAGTTTCATGTTGTCGAAGCCCGCCAGCCCCAATACCGTCAGCTCGTCGTGCTCCGAAAGGCGCGTCTTGACCTTCAGCTGCCCGTCGATGTAGTTCGGCAGGAAAGGCAGGCCGATCATCTTGAACAGCAGTTGCAGGTAAGACTGGCGCAGCGAGAAGAGGTAGGAGGTTTTCTCGCCGATATGGCCGCTCCCGCTCAGCGACACCTCCGAAGCCCCGAGCGTCGCCTTGAAAGTCTGTTTCTCGGGGTTCCCGTCCCGCAGCCGGATGTCCAGCACCGAGCTCAGCGCCCCGGAACGGTCGGCGGGGAAAGCCCCGGTATAGAAATCGATCTCGCGGATCAGGTCGGCATTGAGGATGCTCACGGGGCCGCCCGTGGCGCCCTGCGTGGCGAAATGGTTGATATTGGGGATTTCGATGCCGTCCAAATAGAACTTGTTTTCCGACGGGCCGCCGCCGCGCACGATCAGGTCGTTGCGATAGCCCACGGGCGAGAACGACACGCCGGGGTACGAACGTACGATACGCGACACATCGCGGTTGGCGCCGGGGCTCTTTTCGATCTCCCGCACCCCGATGACCTGCAGCCCGACGGGGCTTTCGGCCGTGGCGCGGAACGGCGAAGGCACGACCGTCACGGCTTCGAGCTGCGTGGCATCCTCCTCCATTTCGATTTCGATGAACGGCGTGGCGGCCGAAACGAGGTATTCGGGCGTGACGACGGTCTTGTACCCCACGGACGAGGCCGAGAGGCGGAAAATACCCGCCCGCACCCGCTCGAGGCGGAAGCGTCCCAGCGAATCGGTCGATGCGCCGCGTTGTTCCTGCCCGACGGGCACTACGGCGGCATAGGCGACCGGCTGCCGCGTCAGGCGGTCGATCACCCGGCCGCTGACGGCATAGGCGCTGCCCTGCGCCCTTGCCGCAGAGGCAAGGCACAACGCCGCAAGGGCGAAAAAAAGTTTTATCCGCAATGCAGGAGACATGGTTTTGCAAAAGTATAAAATTAAGGCGGATTCCCGCCGATCGGGGCGACAAAATTCCGCACGTTCCCAATTTTCCCCACCGTCCTCCCACTCCAATAATAAAGCCATTTCCACCAAGATGCAATTCCGAACATTATTAATCCGATAACGGAACAAGCGAAAAGACAAGAAAAATCGCCCCGGATTCACACCCCTTCCGGCAAAGGTATTATTATATTAATATAATAATAAAATCCGATGCAAGTTTTTTTTCGATTTTTTGCGTTGAAAAAATTACCATATAAAGCTTGGATTTCAACACATTATCCCTACCTTTGCCGACACGATCACGGCAGTGAACACTCCTGTCTGCGATACAGCCGGATTCGAAAGCAGGCTGTACCGGTTATTTTCGACGCAACATATACCGACCATTTTCCCGCCGGGTAAGCCGGCAAAATTGCAGTGCATACACACGCTGTCAGGGGGCCGATTCCGAATACTTTGGGTCGTTTAGAATTGATGAAACAAAACTTCAATTATAAAAAAGATAAAAGTTATGAAAAAGCAACATTACACAGCCGAAATCCCAGTTTCCAACCCGTACAATTTTGCCGCGTTCGAAGACCTGATCGCCAACATCCAGTCCGGCTACAACGAAGAAAAAAGGCTGAAGAACGCAGCTTTCGAATTTATGATCAATAAAGGCATATACGTCGATTTCCACGAATGGCTGCACAACCCCGCCCGGCAGCCCCAGAGCGAAAATATCCAGGGACGGTTCCGCATGGGTACTGCCGCGGCCACCCGGATCGCAAAATTTTTCGGGAGGTAAATGCCCCCGCGTCCGCAATGGCGCCCGGCCTGCATTTCAGAGGGCCGTTTCCATATAGCGCATCCCCGGCTACGGATCGCGTGACTACTGAAAAGGGATAGAGAATAAGCCCGTTCCGGAAACATCCGGAGCGGGCTTATCACATATAGACTGTCTTCCCGTTATTCGATCACGGGCAGGGCACGCGGCTCGCAGGCCCACCGCGTCCCGTCGATCCGGTTCCCGGAGACCGTGATGGCGAAAATATTGATGTCGGCATCCTCGGGCAATGTCAGTTTTCCGGCTCCGGGGGCGATATCGAACCCGAGCCTGTAAAGGTACGTGAAGGTATAGGCATCGTTCCGGCCGTTCATCTTGTGCCGGTGGTTCCCGATATGGGCGATCGTCCCATCCTTGACGAACGACTTGGTCTTGTCGGCCCAGGCCCACTGGGCGCGGAAGCCCGAGTAATAGGGCACGACAGCCTCGTACTTGCGGCCGTCGATGTCGAAGACGGCTTTGCGGTCGCCCCTGGACGACGATGCGAGGATGTAGACCTTGTTATAATCGCCCTGCGGCAAATCGACCGTGACGGACTCCCTGCAGTTCAGCACGTTTTTCACGTCGGGTTCGCCGCGGCGGTATTCGATGCCGCCATGGACGATCACTTCGGGCATGAGCTCGGCAGCATAGGAGTTGCACTCCTTATCCACCTTGGCGACGGACTTGAACGGGTCGCTCGAAATGGAGTTCTGATTTACAGGAAAATCCACAAAGGCATTCTCGATCGCAGGGGCGGCCACGGGAGCCTCCGCCAACGTGACCTTATAGGTCTTGGGAGCAAAATGCCCGGCATCGACGAGCAGCCGGTTGCCTTCGAATCGTGCTTCCCCGACAGGTTCCTCGATTCCGTTCACCTCCTCGGCCGAAACGATCCGCACGGGGAAAGCCAGCTCGGCGCCGCGCACCTCCCTGCCCGTCGTCTCGAATACACGGACGATATAACCGCTGCCGTCCTCGGCCTTCTTAAGCGCCTTGACGGCGATCTGCGGGGTCGAAGCCGCGACAAAAGAGAACCTGCGTCCCAGCTTCCCGGGATGCTTCGGCGTCGTGAAGCTGAGGAGCGGCTGATTGAGCAGCTCGCCTTTCTCCACCACCCCGGCGCGGTTATGGTCGCCATCGTGCCCGACGAGCGAGTAAGTCATCGTATGGCGTCCGAAATCCAGATCCCGTTGGTCGGCATAGCGTTTCTCGGTCGAAGGCGTATGCAGCAGACTCAGGCGCAGGGTATTGTCGGCGGGTTTGTCCCAGCCGTATTTCGAATCGTTCAGAACGGCGATGCCATAGTCCCCGTCCGAGAGGTCTGCCCAATGATGGGCGAATGTTTCGTGCGCCCGCTGGTGGTTGGTGGGACGGCGCTGGTTGCCGATGCCGATGTCGTAGACGGCCTCCTCGGCGGAAACGGACATCGGGAATTCGGCCTTGAGCAGGGCGTCGGGCGTCTTCCAGTCGATGTCGGCCACGATGTCGATACGCTCGTCGTCCCCGCCGTCGGTCAGGCGGATATACTGCACCAGCCGGGAATCGCCGTACCGCCGTTCTACTTTCAGGGAGGCCCGTGCGGCGCCGCACTCCGCCACGCTGATCCGGACATCCGTATCCACGGGTTCGGGTGTCTGGTCGAGCGTCGCCTTGTGGATCTCCCATGCCGGATAGCGGTTCGACATATTGGGGGTCAGCACCGCAAGGCGGAAGGCCTTGCCTTTTTCGACCAGGTCGCGGCCGTTGCGCTTGTCAATGACCGAGGCGATGTCGCCGTTCGCATCGAGCGTCACCTTATAGACCCGGTTCTCGAGCGTATTGCCCGAGGCCCTGAGCACCTTGCCCTTGCCGGCCTTGCCGGCCCTCACGTCGTATACCGCATAGCTTACGGGTTCCATTGCGGCGGCAAACAGCACGGTCGCCCTGGCACCGTCGCGGGCAACGATCTGCGCAGGAACGGCCTTCCCGTCCGGCGCATAAACGGCCACCCCTTCGGCCTCCGCAGGCAGGTCGACCGTCGCCTCGACAAGGCTCCTGCGCGAATAAGCGGCGGGGTTATAAACCAGTACCGGACTTCCCTTCGCGCGGGTGTCCATTACGGATGCCGCAGCCCCGGCCGAGGCGAGGATCACATCGCAGAATTGTCCCTGCGCCAGGAATTCGTCGTTCCAGGAATAGGTATAAGCCTCCCAAATGCTGGTTCCCGTAAGGTCGTCGTGGAACTGGTGCCAGAGGAAACGCTTCCAGGCATCGTTAAGCGCCTCTTTCGGATAAGGTACGGCTCCCATCCAGTCGGCGATCACGGCCGAACGCTCGGCGGCATCGGCCAACTGCTCGTTACGGCGGTTGTAACGCTTCATCTCGGCCTGGGAGGTATAACAGCCCGGAGCGTGGACGTCGAGGGGCATCTCCCCGACGAACACCGGGAGTTCCGGATGGTTCCCGTAGGGCATATAATCCTCGTAGAGCTGCGAGGACGTGGCGCTGACAAGCTGCACGGGCCCCTTGCCGTTCGTAATCCCCTCCTCGAGCAGCTGGATGCTGCGGGGCAGGGCCGAGCCGCCGTGGTCTCCGGCTCCGTTCGCCAGTTTGTTGCCATAGTACCGGTAAGCGATGCCGAAAGGCGACTTCCGGGCACTTTCGGCCAATTCCTCGTTGGCGCTCAGATCCCCTTCGGGAAACTCGTTCCACGAATAGCGTCCCGGCTCGAGCGCCACCATGATGCGGGCGCCGTCGACCCCTTCCCAGAGCCCGATCGGAAACGGGGTTTTGGAGTCGCCGACAAGCGGCTCGGTGCGCCACGACAATTTCTGCGTCGAGAAACCGATCAGGCCGCAGTGGTGTCCCAGCGTCGGCATGACCTGGCTGAATCCGAAACAGTCGGGCAGGAACATATCCTTCGACTTGATGCCGAACTCCTTTTTATAAAACTCCTGTGCAAGCAGGATGTTGCGGATAAACGACTCCGACGACGGCATGTTCGGGTCGTTGGCCTCGAACGAAGCCCCCGAAATGTTCCATCGCCCGTCGGCTACGAATTTCCGGATGCGCTCGAAGAGGTGCGGATAGTACTCCTTGATCCATTCGTACTTGACGGCGCCTTCGAAATTGAACACGTAATGCGGATATTTTTCGAGCAGCGCCAGATTCTGCACGGCCGTATTATATAGGTAATCGTCGATCGTGGCTTTCACGTCCCACCGCCACTGCGTGTCGAGATGGGAATTGGAGACCATATAGACCTTGTATTTCTTTCCGGAATCCTGCGCCTGCGCAGCCGGCGGGCTTCCCGCCGAAAACAAAGCGAGGACGATTCCGATAAATCGCATGGTTTTCATATTTGCTTGCTTAAAAATTAAGTGATGGAAAGAAGATGGAAGTTGACCGGACTTCGACTACGTTGCGGACAAAAGTAATAAAAGGCAAGACAAATAGCAACATAAACACAACAAATAATCAAAAATAAATTTCCTTTTAATCTCTTTTTAACACCTGTATTAAAATAAAACTTATATATTTGCCATAACTTTAAAGCTAAAATACGATGGAAAAGAAATTCCGGACTCTTTCAGCCTGCCTCCGCCGCGGGAGATTATCCATCCTGTTCGCCCTGCTGTTCGCCCTGCAAACCGGCTACGGCACACCCGCTGCCGCCCAGGACACCGCCGCCGGAATCTCCGGCCAAACCTGCTCCGCGACGGCCTCAGGCAAAGTGACCGACGAAACCGGAACCCCGGTGTCCGGGGTCGTCGTAAGCGACGGCCGCAATTGTGTCGCAACCGACAAAAAAGGACGGTACACGCTCAGGTGCGACCCTTCGGCCACGCACCTGTTCATCTCAGTCCCGGCCGGATACGAGACGACAGGCCAGCAGGGATTCGGGAGCTACCCCGATTTTTACGTCCCGATCGAGCCTGCAGCCGGAAAACCGGGGAAACTCCGCGCCGATTTCAGGTTACGCACCGTACCGCAGTCCCAACAAAACTTCACCCTGTTGCTGGTCGGCGACCCGCAATCCGACAGCGACCAGCAGATCGTCCGCTATGAACGGGAGACGATCGCCGACATGAAACGCACGCTCGGCCAGGCCGGCACCTACGCGGTAGCCATCGCGCTGGGCGATGTCGTGGGCCGGGGTGATGGGCAGAGCCACCTGAAACACAAGCGGGTAATGGGAACGCTCGGGGTGCCCTATTACGCAACGGCAGGCAACCACGACAAGGATGCCATGGATTACTCCGGCGAAACCTTCTCCAAGGCACTAGGGCCGCGTTGGTATTCGTTCAATGTCGGCGACGTGCATTTCGTGTGCATGGACAACGTAGACTCTTTCGAGGAGCAGAAAAAAGGCGCGAAATACCATGCCGGGTTCTCGGACATCCAGCTGCAGTGGCTCAGGCAGGATCTCGCCTTCGTCGGCAAGGACAAAATGATCTTCCTGTATTACCACATCCCCGAGCGCGACCACACCTCGCACAGGAACCACGACGCCGTTTTTTCGCTGATAGCCCCCTATGAGAACACAGTGACCGCATGCGGCCATACCCATTTCTTCCAACCCTACATGGAAACGGAATACGGCACGTCGGAATATATCATGGGTGCGGCCTGCGGTTATTTCTGGCGGTCGCATTGCGCCGGGGACGGCGTCCCGAACGGCTATTCGGTCATGACGGTCTCGGGAACGGAGATAACCGACGCCTATTTCAAAGGTACGGGGCACAGCCGCGACTACCAACTCCGGCTCTACCGCGGGGACGACATTTTCGGCAGCGAACGAGCCTCTTATACCTACGGGATGGGCAGCGACGTCATACTTGCCAACGTATTTTTCGCGGGCATGGGCGGCAAATGGAAAATCGAGGTATTCGAGGACGGGGAACTTTCCGGCGAAATGGAGAAAATGGATCCTTCCATCGGCGATCTCTGGATCAGGGGGTACCACACCGGGGTAAAAAGTTTCCCGAAGAAGAGCGCGAGCGCACCGTGCCACCACCTGTTCAGCTACAAACTGAAAAACCCCGACGCCAAGGTAGTCGTCCGTGCGACCGACCCCTTCGGCAACACCTATACCCAGAACCGGATAACCCGGGCCGGGGATTACGGCGACGCCACCGGCGAATTCCTGCAATGCCCGGCGGACTGAAAACGCATTAAAATCGCAACCGCCCGGACAAAATCCCGGCAGTCCCGATTTTAAAATGTATATTTGTATTACGACAACCTAACCCTCGACCAGATATGAACCGTAATTTCCTTCTGCTTACCGGCCTGCTGATCTGCTGCTGCGTCCCGACAAATGACTTTATCGTCCGCACAATGCGTGGGGGGGGGATTTCCCTCTTTTAATTTCGGGAGCCGGCAACATACTGCCGGAACGAATAGTCCTGTCGGCTTCGCGCGGCGGCGAAGCCGGCAAAAACGACGCTGACCCCGCGCCGGCAACGGCGGGGATCACACAAGCCCGAAGCCCGCGGAAAAGCAAGGCCGCACTGCCGGCCATCGCAACGGGCGCATTCCTCCTACTGGCGGCCATCTCGCTCGCCCTCAGGCAAAAACACCAAATCAAACGGTTGCGTGCGCAGCATGCGCAAACCGACGCCCGGCTGCACGAACTCAGCGAACAGCTCGCCGCAAGCAGCCTCCGCCACGAAACGGCCACCCGGGAACTCTCCCAGGCCAATACCATCAAAGACAAATACCTGCGTTACTACATGCAACGCAGCACGTTCTACATCAATAAACTAGAACGTCACCGCACACACCTCTACAAGACTGCGCTCTCGTACGGGCAGGAGCGCCTTTTGCGTGAGTTGCGCTCGCCTACGCCCATCGAGCAGGAATACAAATCGTTCTTCCACGAATTCGACCGGGTATTCCTTTCGCTTTATCCCGACTTCGTGGAAAAGGCCAATGCCCTGCTGCGGGACGGGGAGCAAATGAAAACGCCCGGCCTCAACACCGAATTCCGGCTGCTGGCCGTGATCCGGCTGGGCATCACGGGCAACAGCGAAATCGCCCAGTTCCTGCATATCTCCATAAATACGGTCTACACCTACCGCAACCGGCTGCGGAACGCGGCAAAATGCCCGCCCGCCGAATTCGAACGCCGGATCATGGAGATCGTCTGACAGCCTGAAATCCCGCGCCGGCAATTCATACGGAATTCATATAATAACACCCGGCCTACGGAAATAACATGCTATTTACCAGAATATTGGCTGAAATACGCATTCATATTTCATTTTGATGCTGTTGACACACATTTCCCAAAAGCATACTTTTACAAACAACAAAGCGGCATTTCCTCTGAAATAAACACAAAAGAGCACGATAGGAAATCGAATATATTTCTCTTTGATCTTCATTTGTCTTTCATTCAATATCTTTTCACCAACCTTTAAAATACGGACATGCCTATGACAAAGTAAAGACTGCGACCCCGGACTTTTACGACTACGAACCATTCATTCATCCAAATATTCAACCCTAAAACTTTCATTTATGAGAAAATCTCTTCATTTTCTTATTTACATGCTTTTTGCCGCACCGCTATTGCTGTCCAGCTCCTGCGGCATCGAGGATGTAGAGGCAGAAGACGGTGCGATCGTATTCGAACTCTATGACGCGGAGGGCAACCTGATCGAGGGCCTCCAAAGCATGCGGTTCGGCACGACGGCCACTTATACCTTAAAGAGTGCATTCGTCACTTATACAGTGGCCACCCCGCCCACGGGCTGGAAATGCACCGTGATCCCCAGCTCCCGGAGCTGTTCGGTCACCGCGCCCGCCGCTTCCGACCTGGGAGCCAAGGCCAGCGGCGACGTGGTCATCGAAATACAGTCGCAGGCCGGCCGCACGGAGACCTATACGCTCGCCGTAGCCGCCCTGGAAAACGACATCACGCTCACATTCGACGAAGAGACAACCTCGAAGACCCATGTATTCTCCTACGGGAAGAGCATGGAATTCGAATTCACCAGCGAGAACACCGCGTCGCTCGACGTAAGCGTCCCCAAGGGATGGACTTACACGGCCGATGTCGATGCGGGCCTGCTGACCGTCACCGCGCCCACGCAGGAGGAGGAGGCCGCCCCGGCCATGGAAGGCAGCGTCAAGGTTACGCCGCTGAGCGTCCGCGGGACGGCCGGCGAGGGTGCGTCGATCCCCGTCGAACTCTCAACCAAGTTGCCGATCATCTCCTTTGCCGAGGCCGATTACAAATTCGCCTTCGGCGAGCAGCGCGACATCCCCTGCACCGTCACCAACGTAGCCACGTGCGACATCACGGCACTCAAAGGCTGGGACATCGCACTCGACATCGAAAATTCGGTGCTCAAAGTCACGGCTCCGGCCGACGGCGCGGACTGCACCGGTGCGGGCACGATAGAGTTCGCAGCCGTTTCGGCGGAAGAGCTCACGGCATCGTTCAGCGTCCGCCTGAGCTGGAAGGGCATCTCGACCCCCGAAGAGTTCGTAGCCTTCGGCAACGCGGTGACCGAAGGGGCGCCGCTCGATGCCTACACCAACGGCGGCAGGATCGTCCTTGTCAGCGACATCGACCTGAGCGCCCTTACCCAAACCAGCTTCGTAGGCTCGGCCGCCAATCCGTTCAAAGGGACTTTCGACGGCCTGAACAATACGATCACCGTCAAGCTGGCGGATCAGGACTCGAAGGAACTCGGCCTGTTCCACACGCTCGACGCAACGGCCGAAATAAAGAACCTCTCGCTGGCGGGCAGCATGTCCGTATCGCAAGCCACCCCGGTAGTAGCCGGCACGCTGGCCGTCTATAACAACGGCGCGGCACTGACGAAAGTCACCAACAAGGCCACACTGTCCTTCTCCGGAGCGAAAACCGTTGCCACGGCAGGTTATCTCGGCGGGCTGATCGGCCTGGCCAACGTCGGTTCGGTCTACACCGATTGCCACAATACGGGCGAATTCATCATCACGGGGACAGCCCGGACGGAGTTCATCGGCGGCATCGTCGCCGGCACCGCGGACAAAACGGAAGGGTCGCTCGTGAACTGCACGAACAAAGGCAATTTCAGCTTCGACTTCCCGGGCGCCGTCGACACCGGCAAATACGGAGGATTGTTCGGCCATGCCGAGAAATCGAACTGGACGTTCAGCAACTGCACCAACGAAGGCACCTTCACCGTCACCTTCGCCGATCCGGGGCACCAGTTCCACTCGCTGGGCGGTATCCTGGCCACCGGCTACGGCGTGTTCGACAATTGTGTCAACAAGGGCAAGATCACGTTCAACAACTCCAACGGCACGAAATATCGCCGCACGGGCGGTATCGTAGGCTGCGTCGGATCGGACGCAGGCCTGGGTTATACGCTCAGGATGACCAACTGCCGCAACGAGGCCGACATCGCGGCTTCGACGGCATCGGTCGGCGGTCTGATCGGCATTGCCGAAAAGGTGGCGTCGCCGGCCCTGATCGAAAACTGTGTAAACACGGGTAACATGACCAGCCCCACGATGGCCGACTACGACCTCTTCTACATGGGCGGCATCGCCGGCAAGGTCGCCGGAGCCTTCACGTTGAAAAACTGCATCAACCGCGGCAACCTCACGGCGGCCGTCGAGCGCGACATCGCGGGTATCGCCGTATCCGGAGACGACAATGCCGTTTTCGACGGTTGCGAGAACTACGGCGACATTACGGCAGTGGCCAACCACAAAACCGACAAATGGCGCCCGATCGTGGCCGGCATCGTCGCCATAGAAAACGACAAGGTCACCACGATCACGAACTGCACCTGCAAGTGCACCATCGATGCGACGCTCTACCAGGCGACCAGCGTCGGAGCGGTCTATGTCTTCCAGAAAACCTGGGAAAAGGGTGTCGAAGATAAGAAGACCGTATGCGACGAGGCTTCCAAAACCAATTCGGCGGAAACGACAATCAGAATCACGACAAGAGAGTAAAACCCAATAAGAATACAATACGGTTATGAATAAATATCATATTATAACACTGATATTGTGTCTGTTTTGTCTGGGAGGGGCCGCCACGGCCTCTCCGGACAGGACGGCAGCCGCCCCGGACACCCAGGCGCGTTCCTCGCAGCTGAAGGTCTCGGGTATCATCAAGGATGACGCGGGAAGCCCGCTGATCGGCGTGACCATCGTCGTCAAAGGCACCTCCTCGGGCAGCGTATCGAACTCCGACGGCAGCTATACGATCACGGTTCCCTACGCCGAAGCGACGCTGATGGTCTCCTACATCGGCTATGCCCCGCAGGAGATAAACGTAAACAACCGCACGAGGATCGACATCACGATGGTCGAGGACAGCAAGGCGCTCGAAGAGGTCGTGGTGGTAGGTTACAACGTACAGAAGAAGGAGACCATCACCGGTTCGATCTCGACGATCACCACCAAAGACCTCAAGCAGTCCCCCACGGCCAACATCAACAATGCGCTGGCCGGGCGCATGCCGGGCCTGCTGGTCAACCAGTTCAACGGCGGCGAACCGGGTAACGACGCCGCACAGCTCAACATTCGCGGTAAATCGACCTACGGCAAGTCGGATGTGATCATGATCGTCGACGGTATCGAGCGCGACATGAGCTACCTCTCCCCGGACGAGATCGAGACCTTCACGATCCTCAAGGATGCTTCGGCGACGGCACCCTACGGTATCCGCGGTGCCAACGGCGTGATCATCGTCACGACCAAGCGCGGCCGAAAAGGCGAAAAGCCGACCGTCGATTTCAAGGCGTCGGTCGGTGTCAGCGAACCCATCCGTTACCCCGACTACCTGGGTTCGGCAGACTATGCGACCCTCTACAACGAGGCGATGCTCAACGACAACCCCTCGCTGGATCCAGGCTCGGCATCGCTCTTCTCCCAGGAGACGATCAGCAACTTCCGCCGCGCCAAGGGCGACAACTCCGACGGCCTGGGCTACAACTGGGATTACTTCGACTACGCATTCAAACCGTCGATCCTCCAGGATTACAGCCTTTCGGTACGAGGCGGCACCGACCGCGCCCGTTATTTCATCCTCGGCAACTACTACAACCAGGGCGGCAACTACAAGCATTCGAACTCCGACAACGTCAACAAGTTCCTGCGCTATAACTTCCGCGCCAACGTCGATGTCGACGCCACCAAGCGGCTGAAGATCTCGGTCGACCTGGGCGCCCGCGTCACGGAATACAACTACCCGGGCGCCACGGCGGCCAACATCATCTCGCTGGCCAACACGCAGCCCCCCTACCTGCCGATCATCCTGCCCAACAACCACAACGACGTCAACCAGGCCGATTTCGAGGAGAACGGCGGCTACCTGCTCTATGCCGACAACGACTACCGTTACAACATGCTCGGGCAGCTCAACCGCACCGGCTTCAGCAAACGTACGCGCCGCTACCTGCAGGGATCGTTCAAACTGAGCCACGACCTGGACTTCATCACCAAGGGCCTGAGCGTCGCCGCGCAGTTCTCCTACGACACCTACAACCAGCACACCATCAACAACAGCGTGCCGACCCACAGCACGGGCAACCTGACCTACCCGGGCTATTCGACGTGGATGCTCCCCACCGAATACAGTATCGACGAGTGGAAGAACAACGCCGACTACTGGATCAAGAACGGCACCTATGTAACCGCCAACCAGCGAACCACGGACGATGCGCAAAGCAACAGCATCAGCCACGGCTCGCCCGAAGGGACGTCGCGTTTCCAGGCGCGCCTGGACTACGCCCGCAAATTCGGCGACCACAACGTGTCGGGCATGCTGCTCTTCTACCTGCAGAACAAGGTCATCAGCAACCAGGTTCCCTATCGCTACATGGGATTTTCGGGCCGCGCGACCTACGACTACCGGAACAAGTACCTCTTCGAGTTCAACATCGGTTACAACGGCTCGGAGAACTTCGCCCGCGGCAAGCGCTACGGCGTATTCCCGGCAGGCGCCGTCGGCTGGGTCATCACGCAGGAGCGATTCATGAGGGACGTAAAGTGGCTCGACCACCTCAAGCTGCGCGCATCGTACGGTCTGGTGGGTAACGACCAGCTTTCGGGCAACCGTTTCTCCTACCTGCAATACTACAAGTCGTCGGACGGCATGACCACCTATTTCGGCGAGACCGAGGCCGGCTATACCAGCTACCTGGTCGAGGGCGTGTTCGCCAATCCGAACCTGACGTGGGAGAAGGCCCGCAAGTTCAACTTCGGTATCGACGCCCAGTTCTTCAACCAGCGGCTGACCTTCACGCTCGATGTCTTCAAGGAGCACCGCTACGACATCCTCACTTCGCTCTCGGGGGATGACAAGGTCGGGTTCCCCTACATCGTCGGGCAGGTCGCCCCGATCGTCAACTCGGGTATCGTCGACAACCACGGCGTCGAATTCGAAATCGGCTGGAACGGTCATATCGGGCAGCATTTCCGCTACTACATCCGCCCGAACTTCACGTTCGCACGCAACAAGATTAAATACTGCAACGAAATCTCCTACATCGACAACAACGGCCGCGACTGCCCGTGGCGTTACCAGACCGGCAAACGCCTCGATGAGAATTTCTGCTACATCTTCGACCACTTCGTGGCCGACCAGGGCGAGGCCGACCGCCTGAACGCGATGAACGGCGGCAGCGGATTCGCCATCTGGGGCCCCGTACAGCCGGGCGACGTGGTCTACAAAGACCTCAACGGCGACGGCGTGGTCAACAACTACGACCGTGCCGCCATCGGCAACCCCCGTACGCCCGAGATCCAGTTCGGCATTCCGCTGGGACTCTCCTACAAGGGCTTCGACTTCAGCATGCTGTGGCAGGGCTCGGCACTCTGCTCCGTACAGCTGAGCGGCCCGGCCGTATGGGATTTCCCGCTCTACGACCAGTCGCGTATCGGCAAGGTGCGCCGGATGCACCTCGACCGCTGGACGCCCGAAACGGCAGCTACGGCGAAATACCCCGCCCTGCACTACGGCATCCACAACAACAATAAACAGCAGTATTCGAGCCTCTTCCTCTACGACGCTTCGTACATCCGCCTGAAGAACGTCGAGATCGGTTACACGCTGCCCAAAGCCTGGACTTCGAAAGCCGGCATCCAGAACGTCCGCATCTACGTGCAGGGACAGAACCTGCTCACGTTCGACAACCTGGGCGACGTCGACATGGATCCCGAGATCAAGAACGGCGACGGCAGCTGGTTCCCCGTACAGCGTGTCATCAACATCGGCCTTAACATGACATTCTAACCCAACAAAAACCAATGACAATGAAAAAAATCTTATATCTGCTCTGTAGCTGCTTTGCAGTCACGCTGATGGCTTCCTGCGAGGATTTCCTCGACAAGACCCCGCAGGGCGACAAAACGGATCAGGACATATTCTCGCGTTTCAACGAGACTGAAAGCCTGATCAACCGGCTCTACTTCTACGCCCGCGCCGCCGACCAGCCGCTCGTGCACATCCGTTTCTTCAGCGACTCTGCGCTCACGGACGAATGCGAAGGCTCTTCGGCCGAGAACGGATGGTCCAACAAGTTCAACGACGGCGACTGGGAACCGGGTTCCCAGCTCTACACCTCGTGCAACGCCACGACCAATGCGGGTGCCTGCCACACCTTCTGGCCCAAACTCTACGAAGACATCCGCTGCGCCAACGTCATCCTCGAAGGTATCGAGAAGTACAACACCCCGGATTCCGAGGCACGCCCCGGCACGCTCTCGCAGCGTATCGGCGAGGTGCTCTTCATCCGCGCCTACCTGCACTACTGCGTGCTGAAAAGCTACGGCGAATGCCCCTACGTCGACTATACGGTAAACCCCAACGCACTGCCGCCGTTCGAACGCGAGAACATCCATACGATCGTCGAGAAGATCTGCCGCGACTGCGACGAGGCCTATGCCCGCGTCCCGGCGCAGAACCTGATGGATCAGTTCGGCCGCGTGGAGAAAGGCGCCTGCCTGGCGCTGAAGGCCATGGCGCTCTGGATCGCAGCCACGCCGCTCTACAACGGGTCGACGCTCAAAGGCGACACCCGCAACTATGCGTCGGTCTACCAGTCGTACGACCCCGCGCGTTGGGACGCCGCAGCCGCAGCCGCCAAGGCCGTGATGGATTTCGAGGCCGAGGGACAGAAACGCTACTCGCTCTACCAGGGTTCGCCCCAAAGCCAGACGACCGACTCGGGCGGCACGGATCAGAGCAACGGCGCGGTTTACAGCCGCCTGTGGGAGCTGTTCCACCGCACAATGAACGACGCCAAGAAAGCCGAATGGATCTTCTTCCACCTCCACTGCAAGACCGTGGGTTACCACAACGACATGTACCCGCCTTCGGCGCAGGGACAGGCACGCGAGGTTCCCGTACAGGATCAGGTGGACGAATACGAGGTGATCGGCCCCGACGGCTACGGTTATCCGATCTATGCGCTCAAGCAGAACCACAAGGCGCTCTACGGCAGCCTGATCTCCGAGGAGGACATGGCCAAGGCCTATGACGACGGCAACCCCTATGTCAACCGCGACCCGCGTTTCTACCGCGACATCATCTACCACGGATCCATGTTCAAGGGCAAGTGGATCAACACGGCCACCGGTGCCGACGCCATCAACGCCGCCAACTCCACGTCGACGGGCTACTTCACCCGCAAATATTTCGACGGCTATTACACCAAGGGCATGTCGGGCAACTGGAACTTCGATGCGCCGCTGATCCGCCTGGCGACGATCTACCTGGTCTATGCCGAAGCGGTCACCCGCTCGAAGGGCGCCACCCCCGAGGTCTACAACCTGATGAACGAGCTGCGTGCCCGTTCGTTCATGGCCCCCATCCCGCCGGCCGCGCAGACCAACAAGGAGTTGCTGCTCGACTACATCCTGCGCGAACGCCGCGTAGAGCTCTACCACGAAAAGAGCCGCTTCTTCTCGACGCGGTTCTACCTCGAACCGACCAGCCCCGAAGAACTGGCCAAGGATGCCCAGTGGAGTTCGATCCAGGGGACGAACGACCAGAAGGCACAGTTGTATTTCGACAAATACGGCGCCTACCCCAAGACGCAGCACCGCATCTGCGGCATGCGCCCCGTGGAAGACCCCAACGGCAAGATATCGATATCCGGCAAGACCTACCGCATGGAACGCTTCTGGAAGGAGGACCGCGTATTCCTCGAGAAGCACTACCTCTTCCCGATCCCGACCGAAGAGTTGCAGCGGGCCAACATTCCGCAAAACCCCAACTGGTAATTGACAATCACCGACCCGACCGCCCGAACCGGCGGTCGGGTTGACAGTAAAACAAACTATGAAAAACGATTCAATCTTCACATGGTTCCGCCGGAAACTCCGCCTCCCGGCCGCAGCACTGGTAGCTGCGGCAATGATGGCTTGCGGCGGAGACGACAAAATGATCACCGAACTGCCCAAACCCGGCGGCGATGACGACGGGGGCAAAACGGAGATCACGCCCGACAAGGGCATCACCCTCTACGGGCTGGTAAGCGACAAGGAGGGCAACCCCCTCGAAGGGGTCGTCGTGAGCGACGGGTACAGCGTCGTGGCGAGCGATAAGAAGGGCGTCTACCAGATCGTGCGCGACCCCAACGCCAAGCACGTATTCATCTCCGTGCCTTCGGGGTACGAGATCCCGGCACAGGCGAACTTCGGCTCCTACCAGGGTGCCTACCAGGCGGCCAACTCCGTCACCGGCAGCAGTTCGAAACCCTACCGGGCAGACTTCACGCTTAGCAAGCTCGCCCAAAGCGACAAGCGGTTCCTGCTCTTCGGGCTGGGCGACCCGCAGCCCGACAACAACGACCATATACATCGGTTCCGCACGGAAACGGTACCCGACGTGAAGAAGATCGCCGCCAAGTACTCGATCCCGATGGTCGGCATCGCCCTTGGCGACATCCTGGGCAAGGGCGACGCCCAGACCTTCACCTCGATGAAACGCGCCTTCGGTGAAACGGGTGTCCCGTTCTTCACCACGATCGGCAACCACGACAAGAGTTCGGTGGACTATACGGGTGACACCTACCGCGACGTGCTCGGGCCGCGCTGGTACTCGTTCAACCGCGGCGACGTGCATTTCATTGCGATGGACAACATCATCTTCACCGGCACGGACTACACGGGCGGCTTCACCGACGAGCAGGTGGCATGGCTGGAGAAAGACCTCGGCTTCGTCCCGACGGATAAAATGGTGATCCTCTACTACCACATCCCGCTGCGCGACAACACGGGCTACCTCAACCGCAAAAAGGTGCTCGACATGATCTCCAGGTATAAGAACCCCACCCTGATGTGCGCCCATACGCACTATTTCCAGCCTTACCACATGCGCTCGCACAAACTCTTCGAACGCATCCACGGCGGCACGTGCGGTTATTTCTGGCGTTCGACATGCGGCGGCGACGGCACGCCCAACGGCTTCATGGTCTACGAGATCGACGGCACCGAAATCATCGACACCTATTTCAAGGCCTCGCAGCGCGCCGACGATTACCAGATCCGGATCTATCGCGGCAACGCCGAGTTCGCAGGCCCCTATGCGACCTACAAATACGATGTCGGGGCGGACGTAGTCGTAGCCAACGTCTTCACGTCCGGGATGGACGGCACGACCTGGAAAGTCGAACTGTCCGAAGACGGCGGCAAGACGTGGAGCGTTATGACGGAGATGTCGCAGAGCTACGGCGACCGCTGGATCCGCGGCTACCACATCGGGGTCGAGAAACATCCGGTGGAAAGCGGCACCAGCCCCTGCTACCACCAATACCAGTGCAAGCTGAAAAATCCCGAAGCGACCGGTATCGTGGTTCGTGCGACCGACAGTTTCAACCATGTCTACACACAGACGCATTTCAACGAAAGCAACGATTTCACCGAGGCCGAGGGTTATTGACCCTCCCGGCCGTATACATCGAGCGGGCTGCCCTTTTTGCGGGGCGGCCCGTTTCCGTCAGGCATACCATGAAACCCCGCGGAAATCATGGACGAAGCGAGCCGGCACACCGAAGCACCGGCTGCCCAGACCGTTCCGCATTCGGTGCGCCGTATATGAAGTGCGCCGCGAAAACAGCAGGGTTCCTGTACCGCATGTTCAGGAAAAGATCCGAAGCCGAAGACGCCGCACAAAGACATAATTCCTTCCGTCCGTCTTTACAGACACGAATCATCAGCGGATGCGCTCCGTTTGCAAGCATTTTTGATTTGTAACACAAGATGCTAATACTTGCTGCCATGTGGTTTTCTGGTTTAACTCCCGGTTTAACTCGAAAGCTAAAAACAGCAGTAAACCACGAAAACAGCACATATGAAAAAAGCAGCTACATTGCTGTAACTGCTTGATTTTCATTAGTAGGAACATGCGGATTTGAACCGCAGACCTCCTGCTTGTCGAGCAGGCGCTCTAAACCAACTGAGCTATGCTCCCGGCACAAAAAAGGCACCTAATGATGGCGCATTCAGCACCTCTTAATATATGATAGCACTGCAAATATAAATGTTATAAATAACATTTCAAAAGTAGCAACCTATTTTTTGTGTTTTATCACAAGAAATAGGCTGAATACAATAAAGGGGACTATTTTTTCAGAAATATACGCTCGCAGCAGGGATTTCGTTATATTGGCATGAGAAAACTTTTTGAGTTATGGCAACGGTACACATTGAGGATAGCAATCCGGAAGGACGGTGGCTACTCGACCTTATCAAAGGCCCAAGAGCATGACGATCGAGCCGAAAAAGAAAGAGACCAAGACCGTCGGTGCATGGGACGCAGCCCTTGCCGCAGGTGCCGTGCCCCTCGAAGAGTTCAACGTAAAATTCGAAACCAAAATCCCAAAAGCTTATAAGCAATAATGCGTGACGTCATTGTATCCCCGGCAGTATTGGGCAAGTTATCTGATTTGGTTTCCTATCTCAAGGACGACATTAAGCTCTCTTTAAGAAGCGGCACAGGCGTACCGTAGTCGATTTGTTGAATTTATCAGGACATTCAGTGCCGAGCCCCTCCCATGCCGATTCAAGTGGGTTGTAAACTGGACTACCGTTGTGCGGTATTCGAGAAACATTGGGTCTTAGCCTACCAGATCTTTGACGAAGGTATTATCATTCAGGAAAAGAAAATAAGCCCCGGAACGAAAATTCGTTCCGGGGCTTATTTTCTTTGGATCCTTACAGACAATATAGGTTGAAGAAAGTAAATTCCCAATTATCGGGCACCCCCAGTCTCGTTTAGGTACATAATAGCATAAAAAATTGTCGTCAGCTATGCTACTTTAACCTATCTGCTTTTGACATTTTTTTCGATTTTGGCCTTAATTATTACGAGTATCTGCGGCGCTGTCGGAGATGTCCACGGTGCGCTACAACGGATCGATGCGGTTCGTCAAGAGGTTCGCAACATTGGATACAAAGTTAAACAATCCCTCATCCAGACTTTAATACCTTATTTTCTTCACGGATTCTGACGTGCAGCACGGCTGCATTGAGCAAGCTGAAGAGGATCGCTGTCACATAGAGATGAAATATAAGCGGGATGAGCGCTATTTCGGCGACGACCGCAATGTAGTTGGGGTGCTTCATGAACCGGTAAGGGCCTTTCTTCACCAGCAGACAACCGGGAATCCGGTAAATCCTCGTATTCCAGAACCTGCCGAGCGAAAGCACCGCCCACGCCTTGAAGGCGAGCAGCAGAAAATAAAGCGCCAGCAGCGTAACGCTAAAAGATTCGGTCGGATTAAAAAGGTGTTCGGTAACGAGGGACAAGAAAAAAAGGACGTGCAGCAGGACGATATAGCGGTAATGCGCACGTCCGTACTCCACAGCGCCGTGTCGCAGCAGCCACCGCTCGTTCCGGCGTGCCAGCAACAACTCCGAAAGACGGAGCACCAGCAGGAATGCGATAAAGAGCCAGAACGCCATCGCTATCGTTTCATATCGAGCAACACCATCTCGCTCGAAAATCCGGGGCCCATCGCCATCATCAGTCCGTAACCCGGTTCGCACCCCCGCATCATGCGTTCGAGCACGTACAGAACCGTGGCGCTCGACATGTTCCCGTAATCCCGCATCACCTCGCGCGTGGTGCGCAGGGAATCGCCATCCAAGGCCAGAGCCGCTTCGTAGGCACTTAGCACCTTTTTTCCGCCCGGGTGGAAGATAAAATTTCGGATTTCGGCAAGCGTCAGGCCGTGCTTGGCCAGAAATCCAATCACATCCTTGCGGGCATTCGCTTCGATCAGAGTCGGTATTCCCGGCGAGAACAAAACTTTAAAGCCGCTATCGGTGAAATCCCAGCCCATGATCTCCAGCGTATCATAGTAGAGCCGGCTTTCCGCCGCCACGAAGTCCGCCCCGTGCCCCGCGGTATGCCTTTGCCCGTCGCCCAAGATCAGGCAGGCCACCGCGCCGTCGGCGAACAGGCACGAGCCGATGAAGTTGCTTTTGCTGGCGTCATGGCGCAGAAAGGTCAGCGAGCAGAGTTCCACGGCGACGAGCAGCACCACGGCTCCGGGATCGGCCTTCGCAAGCGCGCAGGCCTTCGCCAGACCCGACACGCCGCCCGCGCATCCGAGCCCGAAGAGGGACATGTGCCTGACATGCTGATTCAACCGCATTTTGTTTACAATAAGAGCATCGAGGCCCGGGGTCGCCAGCCCCGTCGTGGAGACGAACACCAGGTCAGTGATCCTCTTTTTCGAGAGCCCGGCCGCGGAGAGACACCCTTCGGCCGCCCTGACCGAATAGTCGAGCGCAAGGCGGATATATTCCCGGTTCTGCTCCTCGAAAGTATGGTCGCGGAGATACCAGCCGAGCGGCTCGCACAGGTTGCGGAATTCGATCCGGGTGTTCTCGAAAACCGAAAGCATCCGTCCTATGTCCAAAAACGAGGAGGCGAAGACCTGCTTTGAAAGATCCCTGACGGCACGCTGGGGCACCCTGTAAGGGAAATCTATGGTGGAAACTACGATTATTGAAGGCATGGCTATGTGTGTTATGAGGGTATTTATCGGCGCAACGGATCATGCAACAATCATGCAGACACGTTCGGGCTCGGTTTTTGCTTCAGTTCGTTGAAAATCAACCGACATTGAGAACAGTTATCATAGGGGCCGGCTTTGCGGGGCTTTCTGCTGCATGCTACATGGCGCGTGAGGGACATGAAGTCATCTTACTGGAGAAAAACAGTTCGCTCGGAGGCCGGGCCCGTCAGCTGGTGCGCGACGGATTCCGTTTCGACATGGGGCCGACGTTCTACTGGATGCCGGATCTCATCGAGCGTTTCTTTGCCGATTTCGGGCAGAAACCGCAGGATCACTTCACGCTGCGCCGGCTCGATCCGTCGTACGAAATCGTCTTCGCAGAGGGGAACCGGATCGCGCTTCCGGCCGGAGAACAGGCCGTCACGGCGCTTTTCGAGGAGATCGAGCCAGGCAGCGGAAAGTTCCTGAGGAAGTTTCTCCGCTCGGCGGAATTCAACTACCGGACAGCCGTGGAGAAAGTCATTCAGAAGCCAGGGCGATCCCCGCTGGAGCTGGTCATGCCGGAAACCATCGTCCGCCTGCCGCAGTTCGTGCGGAGCGTCGCCCACACAATCCGGCGCGGCGTGAAGGACGTACGTCTGCGGCGCGTGCTGGAGTTCCCGGCACTCTTCCTGGGCGCCCGGCCGGAACAGACCCCGTCGTTCTACCGCCTGATGAACTATGCCGACATGGGGTTGGGAACCTGGCATATCGAGGGCGGGATGGCGCAGCTGGTCGCCGCCATGGAACGACTGGCCCGGACACTGGGGGTAGAGATACTCCCCGACCACCCCGTGCGGAAGATCCTCGTCGAGGGGAACCATGTGCGCGGCGTGGCCACCGACCGGGGCCGTTTCGAGGCCGATACCGTGATTTCAAGCGCCGATTACCGGCACACCGAGCGGCTGCTGCCGGGGCACCTGTGCAACTATCCCGAGATGTACTGGCACCGCAAGGTTTTCGCCCCCTCGGCTATGCTTTTCTACATCGGCTTTGGCCGGCGTGTGAAGGACGTCAGCCACCATACGCTTTTCTTCGACACCTCGTTCGAAGAGCACGCCTCGATGATCTACGACACCCCCGGGTGGCCGGAAAAACCGCTGTTCTACGCCAGCTTCCCCTCGGTGAGCGACCCGACGCTCTGCCCCGCGGGGTGCGAAACGGCCATCGTCCTGATCCCCGCGGCGGCGGGCCTGAAGGAGTGTCCCGGAATCCGGGATCGTTATTTCGCGCAGGTGATCGACCGGATGGAGCGCCTGCTGGGGCAAAGGCTGCGCGAATACGTGCTGTTTCGGGAGTCCTATGCCGCATCGGACTTCATCCGGGATTACAACGCCTGCCGCGGCAATGCCTACGGACTTGCCAACATCCTGTCGCAGACGGCGTTCCTGCGGCCGAAGGTCTGCAACCGCAGACTCCCGAACCTCTTTTACACGGGACATCTGACCGTGCCGGGGCCCGGGGTTCCCACGGCCCTCGTGTCGGGAAAAGTGGCGGCCAGCTGCGCCCTGGCACAGCTTGCAAATTCGAACCCGCATAAAACATACAGTTATGGATCCACTCTACGATAAAGTCTGCTTCGGGACGAGCCGCCTGGTCACCCGTCGTTACAGCACCTCGTTCTCGATCGGGGTGCGCTGCCTGGGCCGGGAGATCCGCGACGCCGTATACGGGGTCTACGGATTCGTGCGCATCGCCGACGAGATCGTCGACACCTTCCTCGAAGAGGATCGCGAGGCGCTGCTCGACGAGTTCGAGGCCGAATACTACCGCGCCCTGGAGCGGGGCATCAGCACCAACCCGGTGATACATGCCTTCTGCGGGGTCGTGCGCCGCTATCGGATCGACGACTCGCTGGTGCGGGCCTTCCTGGGTAGTATGCGCATGGATCTGCACCGCAACCGCTATACGGAAGATGAACTGGGGAAGTATATCTTCGGATCGGCGGAGGTGGTCGGGCTGATCTGCCTCCAAATATTCGTGCAGGGCGACCGGGAGCGATACCGGCAGCTGGAGCCCTATGCGCGGCGGCTGGGCGCGGCCTTCCAGAAGGTGAATTTCCTGCGCGATCTGAAGGACGACCGGGAGGCGCTGCACCGCATCTATTTCCCCCAGCTGAAAAACGGTACGCTCACCGAGGAGGTCAAGAAGCGGCTGCTCGACGACATCTACGCAGACTTCGCACAGGCGCGGGAAGGCATCCGCCGGTTGCCGGACTGCGCCTGGCTGGGCGTCTACACCGCCTATCTGTACTACCTCGCGCTTGCCAGGGCCATTGCGGCGACCCCCTGCGAACGGCTGTCCGAAACGCGCATCCGGATATCGAACCTCCGCAAGCTGCTGCTTTTCGGCCGTGCGTACCTCACCCGAAAATCCCTGCGCACATGGTGATCCTGGTCGATCGTTACGACAATCCCGTCGGGTCGGCCCCCAAGCTGGAAACCCACGAACGGGGATTGCTCCACCGGGCTGTTTCGGTGCTTCTGTTCAACGGCCGCGACGAACTGCTGATCCAGCGCCGTGCCGCGGGAAAATACCATTCGGGCGGCCTGTGGGCGAATACCTGCTGCGGCCATCCCTCCCCGGGCGAATCCTGCATGTCGGCCGCCGCGCGGCGGCTGCGGGAGGAATTGGGGCTCGCCGCCGCGCTCAATCCCCTGCGGACGTTCATCTACCGCGCCCGGCTCGACCGGGGAATGCAGGAGTACGAACTGGATCATGTGTTCGTGGGGCGGAGCGACCGGATGCCCGTGCCCGACCCGGACGAGGTATCCGACTTCCGGTACCTGTCCATGCCGCAGATCAGGGAGGAGATGCTGCTGCATCCCGGGCGTTACGCGGTGTGGTTCCGGATCATGGTATGCGGTTTCGAAAAAGGGTTGACGGGATGAGGACTTCGATCATAGGGGCCGGGATCGGCGGCCTGGCGGCAGCCATACGGCTGGCCGTCGCGGGGGACGAGGTGACCGTGTGGGAGAAGAACCCGGAGCCGGGCGGCAAGATATCGGAGCTGCGCATGGGCCCCTACCGGTTCGACACCGGGCCTTCGCTCCTGACCCTGCCCGACCTTGCCGGGGAACTCTTCACGCTGTGCGGCGAACGGATGGAGGAGCACCTCCCGATGCGGAGGCTCGACGCCTCCTGCCGCTATTTCTATCCCGACGGCAGCGGCTTTACATTCTACCACGATCGGCAAAAACTGATGCGGGAACTCTCCGAGCAGGGCTTCGCCGGGTGGCCGTCGATCGGGCGGCGGCTGGCGGCAGCGCGCGAGGCCTACGAATTGAGCGCCCCGGTCTTCCTATTCAACGATTTCCGCCCGTTCACGCAGTTCAACACCCCTCCCTACCGCCGGATCGCGGCCACCCCCGGCAAACTCGATTTCCTGCGCACGATGCACGGCGCCAACCGGCGCGACTTCAGCGATCCGCGGCTCATCCAGCTCTTCGACCGTTACGCCACCTACAACGGTTCGAGTCCCTACCGCGCTCCGGCGACGCTGAACATGATCGCACACCTGGAGCATAACCTCGGAGCCTGGTTCCCCGAAAACGGCATCCATTCCATCGCCCGGGAACTCTACGGCCTGGCTTGCAGGCAGGGCGTGCGGTTCCGCTTCTCGTCGCCGGTGGAGAAAATCGCCGTGCAGGAGGGAGAAGCCGTCGGACTGTGCGCCGGCGGACGCCTTGTGCGCTGCGAGCGGGTCGTCTCCGATGTCGATGTCCGCTACCTGGCCGACCATCTGCTCGAAAAACACCCCTTGCGCAGGCGGCTGCGCCGGGCCGAACCCTCCTCCTCGGCCCTGATCTTCTATTGGTGCGTGGAGCGGGAATTCCCGCAGCTGGGGCTGCACAACGTCTTCTTCAGCGGGGATTATGGTGCGGAATTCCGGCATTTGTTCCGGGCCGGGGAGATGGCGGACGATCCCACCGTCTATCTGTTCATCAGCTCCAAAGCCGTCGCCGGGGATGCTCCGCTGGGGTGCGAGAACTGGTATGCGATGGTCAACGCCCCGGCCGACCGCGGGCAGGATTGGAAGCGGCTCGTCGAGCGCACGCGGGAGCTTGTGCTGCGCAAACTCGGCGGAGCGCTGGGTGCGGATGTCCGCCGCTGCATCGCTTCGGAGCGGGTATGCACCCCTCCGGATATCGAAGCGCAGACGATGAGTGCCTGCGGCGCGCTCTACGGCGCCTCGTCCAATTCGCCCCTCGCGGCATTCCTGCGCCATCCCAACAGACTCGCGGCCGTCCGGAACCTCTATTTCGTCGGCGGAAGCGTGCACCCCGGCGGCGGGATACCCCTCTGCCTGGCCAGTGCCAGGATCGTATGTGACCGGATTGCGGCAGGAAGATGATGTACACGGGAAAGATACGTGCGCGGGAGCGCTCGATGCCGCAGGTGTTCGCCCGTTTTTATACGGTAGGAGCGCTGCTCTGGCTGCTGTCCCCAACACGCGGGCTGTTCGTGGCGATCACCTCGCCGTCGCTGCTGCTCACTGTCGCCGGGGCTTTTCTCTTCCACCGCGGGTGGAACCTGCGGACGGTGCTCTGGTTCGCGTTCATCGTCGTCTCGGCATTCTGTCTGGAGTGGGCGGGGGTTCACGACCAACGCATCTTCGGCCGTTATGCCTACGGCCCGGGCCTTGCGCCGCTGGTGGACGGCACACCGCTGATCATCGGACTGAACTGGCTGTGGCTGGTCTATGCTTCGCACGACATTGCAGAGCGGCTGGTTCGTGGCACGGGATTCCGCATATTGACCGGAAGCATCCTGATGACGGGCTACGACCTTGCGTTGGAATGGGCCGCCCCGGCGATGCGGATGTGGCATTTCGACGGCGCGTACGCCCCGGTGCGGAATTTCGCGGTCTGGTTCGCCGCGGCGGTCGTTTACCACAGCGGAGCCGAAGTGCTGGCAATACGCAGCGACAATCGTCCGGCCCGCATCCTGTTCGGTATTCAGGTGCTTTTCTTCCTGGCGATCGGCCTCCTGGCGCAAATTCTGCCCGTATGATCCGTGCCCGCCATACCTTTGCCGGAAGGCTCATCGCCGGCTTCCTTGCCGGGCCGCTGCTCGGCAGCGCCTTCCGCAAGATCCGCTTCATCGGCGACGCCGGCGATGACGGGCTGCCCGTACTGATGCTGGCCAACCATTTCTGCTGGTGGGACGGCATCATCCAGTACCGGCTCAACCGGGAGCAGTACCGCCGCAGGCTCTATGTGATGATGCTGGAGAAACAGTTGGAGGAACACCCTTTGCTGGCTCGCTGCGGCTGTTTCTCGGTGCGCAAAGGCAGCCGCAGCATCCTCGAAACGCTCGACTACTGCACGGAGGTGATGCGCTCGGCGCAAAACATGCTGCTGATCTTCCCCCAGGGGGAGATACAGAGCTTACACCGTACCGCGCTCGACATGCAACCGGGCGTGGGCTATCTGCTCGACCGCATCCCGGGCGATTACAACATCCTGCTGAACATCAACCTGCCGGACTACGGATCGCACCGCAAACCATCACTGAACTGCTACTGCCGCACGCTGCGGCGTGCGGATCTGCCTGACACGCCAACGCTGGCAAGGGAGTGGAACCGTTTTTATACCATTTGCAAGAATCGTCAAATCGACGCCCCATGATATTACTCGGATGGATCATGTTTGCTTTCGCGTCGGCGCGTCTGTGCGTCAGCTTCGCGAACTGGGCCGGGAGACCCTACTGGCGGCGGGGCAGGACGCGTTACGTCGCCCTGCCCGAGGTTTCGGTGCTCATACCCGTCCGCAACGAGGAGCGGCATATCGGTCACCTGCTGAACGACCTGTCGGCCGGGAGCGCCGGCATCCGCGAGATTCTCGTCTACGACGACCGTTCGACCGACGCAACGGCCGACACCGTGCGCCGGTACGCCCGGAAGAATCCCAGGATAAGGCTGCTTTCCGGAGGTGACCTGCCTTCCGGATGGCTCGGAAAGAATCATGCCTGCCACTGTTTGGCGCAGCAGGCGGCGGGTGATTACCTGCTGTTCCTCGATGCCGACGTGCGTATTCGGGAGCAGGCTGTCGTCCGTGCGCTGCGGTATGTGCAGCGCACCGGGGTCTCCCTGCTTTCCGTATTTCCGCATCAGCGGATGCCCGACCCGGGCACGCGGCTTGCCGTGCCGCTGATGAACTGGGTGCTGCTGAGCCTGCTGCCGCTCGCGGCGGTGCGCCGTTCGCGCCACCCGGCGCTCTCGGCGGCCAACGGACAGTTCATGTTCTTCGATGCCGCCTCGTACCGGGCCCTGCAGCCCCACCTGCTATGCCGGATGTCCCCTGCTGAAGACATCGCCATCGCCCGGGAATACAAACGTGCGGGACGGCCGGTCGCCGTATTGCTGGGACGCTACGACATCGAATGCACCATGTACGACAGCCTGGGCGATGCGGTCGCCGGATTTTCGAAGAACTTTTTCGCCTTTTTCGGGGGCAGCGAACTGCTGTGCTATCTTTTTGCTATTGCCACCACCACGGGGCCGTTCGTCCTTTTCCTGGCTGCGGGAGCGGTTCCCGGCACGGTCTATCTGGCCGCCGTCGTGCTCATCCGCATTTTCGTCAGCTCGGCAAGCCGTCAGCCAGTCGTTGCCAACCTCCTGCTGCTCGTTGCTCAGCAATTCGTGCTGTGGCGGATAATCCTGGCGGCATCCCTTCAGAAACGAAAAAAGAACCTGTTGTGGAAAGGACGCAACATATACATCCGGGGATGACTTTTCCTTACTTCGGCGAACCGAGCACCCGCGACTTCGGGCCTCACCATGCGGAAAGCGACCAGATTGGCGTCGGTCTCGATGAACTCCGAGGCAGCACACGCTTGGACAACCCCGCGAACAACAGTTCGCGCACCTCTTCCACAAGGCCGCTGCCGACGCGCCCGGTGATCTGGTAACGGCCTTCGCGGGGCATCAGGGCCAGCAGCAGCGAGCGCACCTGCCCCCGCTCGGCGCCGGCTCCCTCAGAGAATCCGACCACCACGGCGTCGATCGAGTGGCGCGGCTTGATCTTGTAGACGAACGGCAGGTCGCTCCGGACTCCCCCCCCCGGATTTCTCCCCTACGACCCACTTTTCGTAAATCCTGGATACCTGCTGCGGGTTTTTGGCGACCTCCATGTCCACCTCGCGGATCAGTTCCCCGCGGCCGAACACCTCATGCAGTTTTTCCCATGTCCGGTCGAAACGCCCCCGCCACGGCTTGCCGTCCAGTTCGGCAATGTCATATACGGGCAGCCGGAGCGTTCCGATCCGCTTTTTGTCGGCCAGCGCCGCCAGCAGGTCTTTGAGCCGTCCCCGCCTTCCGCATTTCTCGGCGTATATCTCCCGCATATGGCGAGAAATATGTTCGTTGACCTCGCGGACAAAAGCCCTATACGCCGTGGCACGGCTCGTGGCCACGCCCACGCCTCTCTTTTTGTAGAACTCCTCGGGAAGCAACTGGCAGGGAGTGAAAAAATCCCCGCCGACGCTGGTGTATGACCTGCAGCACTAATGTGTACAGCTTTAAAACCTGCCGAACCCGTTTGAAAATATCCAATTGAATTCATGTCGGAATACCGGAAATACCAGGCTCTCGCAGTGGACGACTGCACCGCGGAAACCCATACGGACGGGCATAATGCGAGACCCGAAAAGGGCTAAAAAAAGAAACTCTCCCGGTATTTCGAAGGCGTCATGCCGGTATAGCGGCGGAAGTAGCGGCTCAACGTCGCCTGGTCGGGAAAATGCATCCGGATGGTTATGACTTTTATATCCAGTGAGGAATCCCGGAGCAGCGCCTTGATCTCGAAAATCGTGTAATAGACGATCCAGTCATGGGCGGACTGTCCGCTGACGCTCCGGATCAGGTTCGTGAGGGATTTCGGGGTAAGACCCAGTTTCCTTGCATAGTAAGCCACGTCCTTGTCGGGGGAATGCTCCTCGACGATATAGTGCATAAACAGGAAAGCAGTCTCCTCCTTATGCGTATACCGGGTCTTTTCCGCCGCGGGATCGCTGATGTAGACCGTATAAACCGTCCAGTAATAGGTTCTCAGAAACTGCACGATCGTCTCTCGCCTGCAGACCGGCGGGGCGTTATCGTTCCAGAAAGCCAGCAGGCCGCAGAAGTGTTTGAAACGCGCGATATAACTTTCGTCGGGTTCGGATGCTATATGCCTGCGCATGTAGGCGAAGAACCCCGGTCGCAGCCTGTACAATCCGCTCAAAATGTCCGTGAACAACGTAAGCCCTACGCAAAAAAAGGCCATCCGGAAATCGGCGCTCACATTTTTTATCGATACAAGTTGCCACGGCAGCAGCGTAACGACAATCCCGGGCGTGATCCGGAACCTTTCGTCAAATACATGGATGGTCGCCGTACCCGATATGCAGACAGCCCCGATCCCCTCCCGGAGATAGGAGGGACAATCAGATACGGGAAAGTCGGCAAGTTCCGTACTAATTCGAAACTCCTCCGGCAACTCCCGCATCGGTAATACCGTCCGCAACTTTTTGCTCATAGACATCCGTTATTTCGGTGCAAAATTACTCATTCCCATCGCCCTGTTTTCGACTGATTTTCCTCATTATCTGGCAATCATGGCCGTGTTGCGCCATAAATTATCGTTTAGGGTCTAACTTTGCAAAGCGGAAGCCCTATGGGGATCCGTGCCGCTATTCAACCCAAACCTGTGAAATATCCACTATATGTGTGCCACAATAGATAATGTGAACGAAGAAAAACCAGGAAAGACTCCTGACAATACGGGCAGGGGAAAGACTTTGTACGGAACCTGCTATTACTCCGACAGCCTGTTGGACGCCGTGCAATCGGGGCTTCTCTTTTTCGATTCGGACGGCATCGTTTTTCGGATCAATACGATGGCCCGCCAGGATCTTCACCTCCCGGACGACACCGAAGGACACAGACTCGTCGAACTGATTTCCACCGACTTCCGCGGCGGCGACATCCTCCCGGAGCTGCTCTCCCGCTTCGACGTCCCTGAAATCCGGCAGGTTTTACTACCGCAGGACACACTCCTCTGCACGAAGGACAGCAAGGCCGCATTTTTTGCAGCCGGCCAAATATCCCGGCTCGAACAGGGGTATTTCGTATTCTCGTACCGCAATGTCCTGAACGAGATGACCAATGAGTATATGATTAAAATGGCCCTGAGCGTATCCAAGATATTCCCTTGGTTCTATGACTTCGAGCAGGGCAAGATGATCATCGACCGGCGTTATTTCGACTACACGGGCATTCCGACCGAAGACAACTCGATGACGCTCGAAGCGTATTCCGAGAGGCTGCACCCGGACGACCGGGCTGCCATGGCCCATGCCTTCACCCTACAGCTCAACGGACAGCATTATCCTTACCCCGTACCGTTCCGCCTGCGGCGCGGCGACGGCACCTACGAATGGTTCGAAGGGCAATCGACTTACCTCGGACAGATCAAGAACATGCCCTACCGCATCGTGGGCATCTGCATGAGCACGCAAGCCCATAAAAATATCGAGGAGGCGCTGACGGCCGCCAAAGAGAAAGCCGAACAAAGCGACCGTCTCAAATCGGCTTTTCTGGCCAATATGAGCCACGAGATCCGCACGCCTCTGAATGCCATCGTGGGTTTTTCGAACCTGCTCACCGCGGGCGATGCCGACACCTGCCGGGAAGAAGCTCAGGAATATGCGGCTCTGATCAGCAAAAACTGCGACTATCTGATCACGCTGGTCACGGACATTCTCGACCTTTCGCGCATCGAGACCGGCGCCATGGAATACTGCGTCGCCGAGCACTCATTATTCCAGATATTGTCCGATATTTATAAGAAGTATGCGGACAGGCTGCCCGCAGGAGTAAAGCTCAATCTACTGCTGCCTCCGGATGACATTCGGATCACGACCGATGCCCTGCGCTTGCGGCAGGTGATCGAGCACTTAGTAGGCAACGCGGCGAAATTTACGGCGAAAGGTCATGTCGACCTTGGCTGCACGTCCACGGACGAAGGCGAAGGAATACGGCTTTTCATCAGCGACACAGGATGCGGCATTCCGACAGACCTGACCGAAAAGATATTCGACCGCTTTTATCAGATAGATTCATTCAAGCAGGGCGCAGGACTGGGCCTGTCGGTTTGCAAAACCATCATAGAAGGTATGGGCGGCCGGATCGCCGTCTCCTCCCGGCCGGGAAAAGGATCCCGATTCACCGTAAAAATCCCGGTAACTCCCAAAAAATAATATCCAAAACCATGCGAAACGACCATTTCCCCACGATTTCCGCCCTGTATGACCCTGTGCTCGACGCCAATCCCGACATGCTCGTCCTCTTCGACAAAGACCTGACGATCCTGGACATCATACACCCCAATCCCGAACTGACGGCAAACCGACCGGAAGACGTTATCGGCAGGCGTATGACGAAAGAATGTCTCGAACAGCTTGCCGGAATCGACACCGGTCTTCTGGAGACCGTCATCCGCACCCGGAAACCCTGCCGGTCGGTTTTCCGGCACGACGGATGCAAAAGCGGCAAGGTTCGTTATTACGAAGTGTTCCTCTCCTGGCTGGAGAGCGGACATGCGCTGGCCGACATACGCACGATTCACGAAGAATCGGTCGCACTGATGGAATCCGAGCACCTGCATTATTTCTTTACCGAGGTGCTGGAAAATATCGCCATTCCTATTGCGGTCAAAAGCGTGGACACCGGGCGCTACGTCTATTGGAGCCGGAAAGCGGAACTGTTCGGCCGCACGGCCGACGAAATGATCGGCGGCACGGAGGAACTTTTCATGCCGAAAGACCGTGCGCTCCAAGCGCAGCAGATCGGCAGAAACCTGGCCACGGGCAAAGACAAACAGTATCAGGGTGTCGAAAAATACACCATGCGTGATGGGAAAGAGCATACTTTTATCATTACCCGAACCTTGTTCTCGTTCGGAACCGAAAAACTGGTGATGACCAGCGCCCTCGATATTTCCGAGCTGAGAGCGACCAAAAGTTCTCTATTGAACGCTCAGGACGAACTGGCCCGCAAGAACATGACGCTCTCTTCGGCGCTAAGTCTGGCCAAAGTCATTCCGTGGGGCTGCGATCTGGAGAAGGGCATATTCTACTGCGATTACGATGCCTATCATCCCGACGATGCGCCGGGCCCCGACGAGCACGGGCGTTACGTCGTTTCAATGAACGATTATTTCGCAGGTGTCCATCCCGACAACCGGGAGGAAGCCGTCCGCATGATCGAGGAACTGACCGCAGGCCGCCGAACGGAGTTTCACGAAATATACCGGGTTCACTGGTTCAACGAACGGCAATGGGAATGGGTGCAGGTGCAGTGCAACGTCGTCCGGAATGGCGCGGACGGAAAACCCGTGGCGTTGATCGGTTCGGCGCAGCGGATCACCGAACAAAAGGAGACCGAACTGGCGCTGCGGCAGGTCAAGGAAGAGCTGGATGTCAAGAACGTCATGCTCTCTTCCGTACTGAACATCGCCCATGTGATTCCGTGGAGCGGGGATTTGAAAACATGCGTGTTCTCCTGCGCTTACAACGATTACCACCATGAGACAGCCCCCGGCCCGAATGAAAAGGGCGAATATACGCTTTCATTCGATCAATTCTTTTTGAGCATTCATCCCGATTATCGGGAGCATGTGGTCGAACAGTTCACCGGTTTGATCGAAGGCCGCATCTCCGAGTTCCTCGAAATCTACCCCATCCACTGGTACAACGACCGGGAATACGAATGGGTGGAGATACTGAGCAGCATTCCGGAATCCGAATCGAACGGCAACCTGCGGCAGGTGATCGGCTCGGCCCGCGTCATTACCGCGCAGAAGCGGATGGAAGAGTCCCTGCGCGAGGCCAAGGAGCAGGCCGAACAAAGCAACACGCTCAAAAGTGCCTTCCTGGCCAATATGAGCCACGAAATACGCACGCCCCTAAACGCGATCGTCGGGTTCTCGGAACTGCTGGCCGACACGGAGGATGCGGAGGAGAAAAAAGAGTACCTCGGGATTATCAAAAACAGCAACGCCTTGCTGGTGCAACTCGTAGGCGACATTCTCGACCTGTCGAAGATCGAGGCCGGAACGTTGGAATTCTCCTTTGCCGATCATGACCTGAATGAAATAATGGGGGAACTCGAACAGACCTCCCGCATGAAAATATCCGATCCGGCCGTAGAGGTAGCCTGCCGGGAACGCATCCCTGGCTGCACGATACATACCGACCGGGGGCGGCTGCTGCAGGTGATGCACAATTTCATCAACAATGCGGCCAAGTTCACCCGGCGGGGGCACATCCATTTCGGATACCGGCGGCAAACTGACGGACGCTGGTATTTCTACGTGGAGGATACCGGCTGCGGCATACCCGCCGACAAGATCGGGAACGTATTCGAGCGGTTCGTCAAGCTCGACGCAAAGGCCAAAGGCACCGGATTGGGCCTCGCCATCAGCAAAAGCATCGTCGAACGGCTGGGCGGCGAAATCGGAGTCTCGTCCGCGGAAGGCATGGGATCGACGTTCTGGTTCCTGCTGCCCGCCGGAGCCGTCACTGCCGCCGACCCTGTTACGGAACGCGTCTTGGCGGATATGTCCGGGGTATCCGGTACGGATCTCGACCGGTCGATCCTGCTGATCGCCGAGGACGATCCGGCCAATTACAAACTCTTCGAGGTCATGCTCAAGAAACACTACACGCTCATGCACGCCTGGAACGGGCGCGAAGCCGTGGAGATGTTCAAGGCGAACCGTCCCGGCATGATCCTGATGGATATCAAGATGCCGGAGATGGACGGCTACGAGGCGACGGCCGCCATCCGCAAACTGTCGCCCGATATACCGATCGTCGCCGTGACCGCTTTCGCCTATCCCGAAGACATGCGTCAGATACTCTCCAGCGGATTCAACGGCTGTTTGCCCAAACCGGTCAATGCAGATAGTCTGAAGAAAAAAATTTCGGAATTTTGTCCATCGCCATCAGCGGCAGGGAAATCTTGAAACGGATCCGGTAAATAAGGTAACAGCTGCGAATATATTTTTCAGTCGAAACCCTGACTGCCGATTTAACGCTTTACAGTGATGTCATGGGCATCTCGGGTTCCCATCCAGGCATGATGGCTATTGATAGGCACATATAACCCATCTGGCAGCGCCATTGCTTCCTCACTATGCGCGCGCACCGTAATTCTCAGCGGCCGGTCTCAGGAACTCCCCGGCACCGGCCATCCAATTTCCGGTATGCCCCGGAAAGAGAACAGCGCCAAAGACAATATCCACACCCCGATAGCGAATACGGCCTTGGTTGGAGGTATGAATAGCGTATGTGACAATGCCTGCTATCGGGCGATCCTGTGTCATACCGATCCCCGCAACGAGAGAATATAACCGTCCGCTTCGAGGCGACGGATGACGATCCCGGCCTGCATGCGAAAATCTTCGATGGTTTGCTCCTTGTGTTCGATACCGTGACGGGCAGCAAGAACGCCAAGTATGCCCTCCGATGCACGGCTGCAATGCGATTTACCGTTTTCAGGATCGAAATAAATTACATTATTGCCGAAGGAGAGGCTGATATAGCTGACAGCTATGGGCACGATGCAGGTTTCGATGCGAGCCTTGAAGAGTAAGGTCGTACAGGCACATATTGATGAGCATCATCAGGCAGCAGATCAGGGATATGTCGCTGCCGAAGAATTCCTTTCACGGCTCACCCTTGCCGCAGAAAGGATGAAGGCCCCGCTTCCGCAGCAGGGATCGAGCACCCGAATGCCTTCGTCCATGAGGTTGACGATCCCGGCCATAAGGTTAGCCAAGGAATCGGGAAGGGGAACTGCCGCTGTGCTCGTGGGATATATACTGCTTGAAATAGTCTCAAAAGGGTCTTCCAGAGGATAGTCCTCCATCCAAAGAGCCATAGCGGCAAAGGCTTCGGAGAAAAGAGAGAGTTCCTCCCGTATGTATTTATTCACGGCAGCCATATACACGTCCTCTTCCTGTAACCTTCTTTTTAAATAAATTATTGGATTGATTCCACATGCGCTTGTGCCGGCTTCCTGTTTCATCCATCTTTGCCGGACAAACCAAAAAACAGACCAAACGAATGATGTTGGAACAATGTGCTTTCAAAGTCGGAGAGGTATATCTTTTCCATACCGATAACCCTCAATGTCCGGATTCGGAATCCTTATGGGGCCTTTATGACAAACATGAAGGGAATTCAATCTGTCTGGAGTCATGCTCGCTGGATCAGAAGCACTTTTCGAAAGGCCGGTGTTTGCCGGCAGAATATCGGTTCTGCCGACTCTCTACCCGCGACGAATTACGTGATTATATAGCCAATAGTATTTGTTCGGAAATGAGCAACTTTAATTAGGAGAACGGGGATCTTATTAAAACTTATCGTACTATGAGCAGGGATAATTATAATCCGTACCGGATGGTCGGCGCCAAAAAGATCGACGTATGGTTTTATGAAGAAGGCGATCTGCGCAGGACGCATCATTATGTCTACGAGTTATTCATCTTACCGCTGTACGGCGTCTGTGAAAACAGTTTCCTGGATTACAGGCATCGTTCCGACGAACTGTTGGAACTGTATTTCCAGCCGCCCTATATCGAAGTTCCACTATGGCTGATGGCAATGATGGTCAAGAAGATGTCGATCCACGAAGCCAACCGTTTCTTTGAAATTATGAGGACGAGGATGAATCGTATATTCAAAAAAACATTTCAACCCCTGACCGCGGAGCAACTCCTGAAACTTCTCGTTGAATCGTTGGTAGAATCCGTATATTAGAAGAGTGACGCAACTCATTGTCGGAGGGGAGGCTGGTTTCGGCCTCCCCATTTTTCATGCAGTCGTGCATCCTTGTGCTTAGAATCCGAGATCTTGCAGTTCCGCAACCGGCTCGTTCACAAAAAAATGCTACCGGATCAGCCGTCATTCGGCGGACGTAAAAGCGACCCGAAGAGGGGCAAAGCGCAATGCCCCTCTTCGGGTCAGCGCTTGCGTAATCGCACCTTCGTCCGTTGAAATCCGGGTGTCCGTAAGGCATCGGACGGGAATAACCGCCCGGAATTTTAGATGCCGATAACATTTTACCGATCTCCAGCGTAACCGGGCGGGCGGCAAAATCGGCCCCAGTTGATTTTGCCCCCCCCCTTTGCTTCTTTCTTTACGAAAGAAGGAATCCCCCATTCGGGGGGGGGGGGCGAGGAGTGAACCAAGCCTTTTAAGCCCTTTCACAGAGCTCGAAAAGGGAGGCGCAACGAGCGGGTCGAGCATCGAAGGGCACAAGGTCTCGGGGCTCGTGCCTGCAACCGAAGGCTTCCGCTCTCTGCGCCGACAGAAGCAGGTAGAAGCAAATCCCGGCTCAGCATGGCCTTATTGCTGCCATCCTGAGCCGAGGGCGCCCCGGAGATTTCTATGCCCCGTTTTCTTTGGCTCCCGCAGGCAAAGAAAGCGGGCGGGTTTTTGCTCTTTTTGGCCCGGATCTGGGGAAACCGCATCCCCAGAGCGCAGCGCAAGAAACAACCGGCCCGGCTGGTTTAAACCAGCCGGGCCACGATGTTGAAAAGTGACGAAAAGATACTTAAGCGACCACTTGTCTTTCGACACCTGATAAATTATACTACCCTACCCCGGAAGCACTGCCAATTCATCGCAATAAATTCTCTATCTCAAAAACTATTCAACCGTGGGAGTATTCGAAAAACCGTCTGCGAATTCTCGAGCCTCCAGAAGTATTCGATCAACAACTAAAGAAGGTACTTTAATTTCTTTTTGCAGGATCATTTGTGCCATTACAGAGGCTTTTGCAAACTCATTCTGTTCCTGATAAAGTAACATCAACCGATAAAGAGGATATAACCGATGAGGAATCCGAAAACTTGCTTTCAAATAATATTTCTCGGCCATCAGGAAATTGCCTTGCGATTGATAGTTTCGGCCGATAATATTCAAAAACATCGGATCGGCACTATAGATGAGTCCTTCTTTCAAAATTTCAGTGCTGCGGCCATAGTCTTTCGTATGAAACAGACATTTGCCATATTCAAACAGATAGGACGGTTCGTGTTTCAGAAACGGGTATAACGCCTCGTAATATGATACAATATCTTTAAATTGCCCATTATCGTAGTACAACCGTAGTAATTTCTGCTGTTCCCGCGCACGGCGTACATACCCAACCACCCCAAACGAATCACATACCTCATAAAAAGTGATTAGCGATATGCCAAGGAGCGGAAACAAAACCTTTCTTCGCCATTTTTCCGGACATCCGAAGAATATCGCAAGCGAAAGAATTCCAACAGTCAATATACAAGTCGTAACATCACGTAAGGGATACGAAAAAAACGCCATAATTAAAATGCTCACCAAACAACCCAATATAGGACAAGCCCCCCGTAAAGGCGACCGAATCAGGCCGTAAAGAAATAATCCAATAATTGTCAATACACACAGGAAAACGACGATACCGTACTCGATCCAAATCTGCAAATATTCATTATAAGCATACTCTGGAGCACCTGCAAGATATCCTTCCCGTTCTGCCCCTAAACCATTCCGGAAATATATTTCCTGCGCATCGCCGTATGCTCCGGCAAAATGTTCGCCGCAAACCCCCGCAATCCAATGATCTTTCAATAAAGAAATAGAAACTTTCCATATAAGAATCCGCCCGTCTGCTGAATCTCGCTTAACCCCGTAAAACATTCCCGCGAATACCAAGCATGCAATAGCAAAAACGACTGCTGTTCTCAATATCCATTTTGTATATCCACGATTAACAAGCGTGAAAAAAGAAACGACGCCACACGTCACCAACGCTGCCACCCACGACGCACGACTCATACTTAAGGGTAAGATAAAACAAGACAATGCAACATAGAGAATCGCCACACCGGCCAAGCACTTATCCACCCTATGCAGGAAACTCCACCGTCGTAACGACAACAGATACCACCATGCTACGGGTAAAATAAACACCACTACACAAGAGTAAGGCCCCGGATTATTCAGCGTACCTCGAATTTCAGTATATGGCAAATCATAGAGAAACATGCGAACACTCTGCAAGACTCCAATACCCAATTCTCCAAGTCCCAACAATAATAAAAGACCAAATAGCCAATGCATACCTACAAAAAACCTTCTGGCAAAAGAAATTTCCACAAGAAAGTTTCAGTTAAAATAATAGAAAATTCAAAATTTTATACCAATGTTTAAAATACGGATATCATTGCATAACAATATCCTTTGAACATACCATGTTCGGGAAAATAGTCCAGTTCCAGCTTTTTTGTAACATCGTCCATAGGTATGGACAACCCGGAAAAACTTTTCGTGCATATCTCTTTCGTGAGAATTTCCACTGCATTGGCCACCTCATCATATACATACACTAACCTTAACATCAAATGCGCATCATACCCATCGACATCCGTATAGAGAAGAAACCATTTTTCCTGGCATGCAACCGGGCAAGAACAGAGCGGATTAAGCACACCGCGCTCCGTAGGGACGACTGCAAAGTCTCATTTGGGGCAACCTTCAATTCTCCGGATTCAAGCCGCTCGCAAAGTGTCTTAAGCCGTTCATAAACCTCCTTTCTTTCCGCATCCGTCGCCTGACGCTGATTGGCATAGGAGTAAGCTACCCGGTAATAACGGCTCAATGTCTTCCAAATCGCATATTCGTCCGGCGTAGTCACCTTTTCCACCCATGCGGGAATTGCATTCCGGTCTTCATAATTAACCACACGCTTTTGTGCCTGAATAGCTATGGCTTCGCAAAATGCAAAGGCAACACAGAAAATATAAATAGTTTTCGTATTATAATTAAAACTTAATTTAAGAGATAATTATTCATCATGAAGCGCTATAATGAACCCTTTATAAGACACATCTCCCACACACGAAACATGAACATAACCATTTCGGAATATCGAAATCCTACATAATATTTAAAATGACAGAGGGCATGTAAACGCAACATTTATATATTCAACATGGCTTTTTCCAAGCCGGTCGACATAATCCAGAGTTCCGGCACAAGATCCTTGCAAAATACCTTGATCCGGCAAGAAGACTACGCTTCCCATAATATTCGGAAAATCGGAACAATCTTTCACACTCTCAAATTTATATTTCAGAACAGTCGCTGCCTGCCGCGACCTGTCATAAATATACCAGATCGAACAGGTTACAGGATACTTTTCTTCGTTCCGGGCATAATATATCGGCGTTTGCTTATTAACAAGACTGATATCTTCATCGATCTTTGTCAAATGGCACACTTCCCATGATAAATCCCTATCAATCACAGGTAACGAGAAAAACGTATAATAACCATATAATTGATGGCAAGACAACTTTCCCGAGCCAATATCCGCCAAGGTTTTTCGAATCGCCCGATACAATTCTTTTTTTCGTTCCTGAGAAAAATCTTTTTGGAGAACCGAATAATCTACCTGATAATAATGACTTAATTGTTTCCAAAGTTCGTATTCCGCTGGAGAAACTTTTGCTTTCACCCAATTCGGGATCGAATCTAAAGGCATATAAATCGGAGTGCCCATACTTTGGCTATTTTGCCCTGCTGCCTGTCCCAGTAAGGATGATAAAAGACCGCATGCAAAAGATAATAACAAAAAATTTTTCATTGTTTTCGCAATTTAAAGAAACGGGACGACTGTAACGGATGAATTGAAATCAACCATGTCATAATCAGAGTCTATATAGCGATATTTCAAGGTTCCAGCACAATTTATAGTGATTGAATATGAACTAAAAGAAGATACCACAGCAGCACCTGTAAAAGAAATGGCTGTTCTACCGCTCGCATAAGCAGTCGCTCCCCTTGCCGCAATGATCTTGCTGTCTTTTATATCACAGATTGCGGTAACCAAGACACGAGCATCAGAACCGGATACAGAGTAAATTGTATTTGGGCCTACTACGAATGTCCCGGCACTTGGCATTTCTGATCGGGTTAATTGTTCTACATTACCAATGTCGTCAGAGGGTCTGTAAACTGCAAAATAACCTGCCGGCCCCATTATTTCCCCAAGCATGATTTCATGACAAAGACTTCTAACTGCTTTATAAATAATCTCTTTCTGACAGATATCCAACTCCAGACTAAGGAAAGAATAATCAATTTCATAAACAGAACTCATTATCGTCCATAATGCATACTCCTCATCCGTCATTTTTGGCTTTGCCCAATCGGGAATAACATTTAACGGCATATATTCCGGTTGGTTGATTTCCTCGCAGACAAGCGCCGCGATATTGGCTTCATTCATATTCAATGCAACATCCGGATCTACCTCCAATTGTTCCGAACAAGAAATACCATTGAATATAAGTGCAAACAGCACAAAAAAACGAAAAAGTCTAAAGTGTTTCATAAGGCAGTCGAATTAAATTAAAAAAATAAGATTTAATCAAAGCACGCCAACAAAATCCATCAGCGATTATTTAAAATTAAATCTAATATCTCTATTATTCGCAATAAGTATATCAAAAGTAGATAGCAAAATATATTATCATTATAAATATCAAATCATTACAAAATAAAAATCCGCCCAAATAGTAAACCGGCATTAACCCATATATCATTTACGATATAAATGACAAGCCGATTTCGCCTGATCTTCCGAATTCGGTTTTGCAAACACACTTATATTTTCTAACTTTAGATAAAATAATATTCATTTCATGCGTCACTTATCTTTAACGATTCTAATTTCTCTTTTGCTTTTCTGCTCCTGTAACCAATTTCCTCCTGAAGTGCAAAATGCTTTGCATAAAGCCAACGATAACCGGCGGGAACTGGAATCGGTATTGGGACACTACTCCGAAGCACCGTCAGACAGCCTCAAATTACGGGCTGCTTGTTTTCTGATCAGCAATATGCCCCATCACCGTTCTTTTGCAACGGAACCATACACAGCTTATTGCCATGCTTTAGATTCCCTATATGCAATTGACCTATCGGGTGACGAATACAACACGGAAACTCACAAAATCTTGCAAAGATTCACTCCTCAATTAAAATTACAGGAAGACCTCCATTTCATTACGGCAGATTATCTGATTCAAAACATCGACTACTCATTCGCCCAATGGCAAAACTCGCCTTATTTACAACATTTGAATTTTGAAGAATTCTGTGAATACATTTTACCTTACAAATGTTTCGAAGGACAGCCCCTTGATGATTGGAAACGACGATGGTGCAATCCGGGATGCGAATTACAGGGTATTGCCCAAATTGACGAATACAAATATAATGCAAGGCGTGCCGTTGAAGCTGCGAATAAAGATTTACAAGACAGTTGCAAGCTCATTACCTTCGGAGGCCCCTATCAAATCGAAATCATCGACATTTTCGATCTGCCGACCCTCATGCATCGCCCCTATGGGACATGCAAAGAGATGGCACAATTAATCTTATTGAATACACGCAGCAAAGCTCTTCCCGTATCATTCGATTTCAGTCCGGCCTGGCCGGACAGGGCTTTTGCCCATCACTGGAATAACGTATTTGCCACCACAAGGCGAAATGTCGATTTCGAAGGTCTCGGAATGCCGGGAATCCCCCGATATATGGATAATTTACTGGGAAAAGTATTTAGATTAACCTATGCCCCGCATCCTTTACTGTTAGAAGCCACAGAAAAAAATCTCGATATTCCGAAATCACTGCAATTATTCTCAAAAGATGTCACACCGGAATACGCCAGGACAACGGATATTTCTATCCCGCTGTTCATTGACGAGCATACAGATTTCGCATATTTAGCGACGTTTGACAATGCACAATGGATTCCAACTGACATAGGCAGAGTCAAACAAAAAAAAGCTGTTTTTTGCAATGTTCCCGTCGGAATACTTTACATTGCAGGCACATACCAAAACGGACGTTTTTCACCTGCATCCGATCCGTTCATTGTCGACACACGTGCCCGTATCACTCCATTGCGTCCAACCAATAATACGCAATCCTTGAGATTAACTCGGAAATTCCCTGCATTCGGACATATTCATTGGATAAACGAGAACCTGCGCATGGGACGCATAGAAGCTGCCGATACTCCGAATTTCAACCATGCGGATTCTATACTCGGCTTCCCGGAGTGGAATTTGTTAGCAGGAGAAGAACTAATACAGGACACGATTCCGCATCGTTATTGGCGGCTACTCTCTTCCACATCCCACCCTACCGATTTCGCAGAAATTTATTTCTACGAGCGAGGGACGGGAAAACGACTTACAGGAAAAATTATTCATCCCAATGCACCCATACGCGATTCGGTGCGAGATACTCCAAAATTCATTTGCGACAACAATCCTTTGACTTATTTTACCGTAGAAAACACCGATCGACCCCGCTGGGTAGGATTTGATTTCGGGCAACCAGTTAGTATGGAAAAAGTAGCTTATATTCGAAGAGGAGATGGCAACGATATTTGTCCAGGGGATGTATACGAATTGTATTATTGGAAAAATAATCGCTGGCATCTACATAATCGACAGAAAGCTGATAATGTATATCTCGATTTCGATATGGTGCCAGCGGGAAGTTTATATTATATCCGGGATAGCACTCGAGGCACACAGAACAGAACTTTCATTTTTGAAAATGGAAAAGTCATATGGCACTGAAAACAAGACAAATGGGTATCAAAAGAGAGAGCCTTTACAAAACGGGAAAACAACAGTTCCTACTTGCCTGCAACACAAACATTGCTAATCCCGGAGCCTGGGATGTGAATGACGGAAACGGGAGCACAAATATTATTGCAATATAGATATTAGAATAATATTAAAAATTATACACCACTGATTATCTGCATAATATAACAGATATTATTAAATTGTCTGTATTACAATATTAACCTCTAAAAATAGTATTCAGATTATTTGCAGCTTAGAAAACACAAAGCTACTTTTGCAATGAAGGGAAGAAAAAACGCACCGTTTATCTGGGTTTTTTCTTCAAAATATAGTAAGCGTCGGAGACTTCGGAAACGAGTCTCCGATTTTTTGCAAAAATGTTACATATTCCCAATGCCATACATAGGCATCGGCATGGCCATATACGATTCGTTCAAACTGGCATATTTTTTACTGAATGACAGGTTTCTATACATTTGGACTGCCTTGATCTCAAAAATTTCATCTTCAGACAAATTACTGGCCACAAAATCGAGAACCATGCGATTTGCAATATCTACTTTCTTCATATTAAATGAGATATAGCTTTTTGTCACGTTTTTTTTACCGTGACCAAGAGCAGCAGCGATCGTATCTTCCGGAACATCGAGAACCGAGGCCAGCGTCGCCCATGTGTCGCGCGCATAATACGATCGCAGAAAAGGGTAGAGGCCGGTCTTCGTTTTCTTTCCCCAATATGTTTTATCAACTTCAACCGTGCCAAACTCCTTCAGATGCTTGTTCATCATCTTCAGGAACGATCTGTAATCAGCACGTTCGTCCATGAAGCAAAGCAAATATTTCTTTCCCCGCCAGCGGTTGATGATCTCTTGGGCTTCGGGTTCAACTTTGATCGAATAGCGTTTCTTCGTTTTCTGACGACTGAACTCTATTCGACCGCCCACCATATCAGTCGGACGTAACAGAAGCAGATCGCCGATATTAATTCCAATCAGGTAAAAAGAGAGCATAAACACATCCAAATACCGCTGGCAGAATTCCTCAGCGGGAAAATCCCGGATAATTCGCAGATCCTTTACCGGCAGCGCCAGTTTCACAGGTTCTTCCGATGGCATTTCGAATTTCTTGAAGGGATACCAGTTTGCTTCCGCCACACCATAGGTCACTGCATCATTAAACAGGGTTCGCAGGTTTCGCAAATGAAGGTTTACACCATTGGGAGTCAGTCTTCGCACACCAGGTATAGCCCGCCCCTTGGCATCGAGGTGCTGCGAGAAGAGGAAACGCTCAAAGCCCAGCAGCCAAGCCTTATCGACATCTCTGAAAGACAACTTTCCTTTATCGTATGCCAAGATTTTCTTCAGCGTATGTTCGTGTGTGCCCCGCGTCGATGCGTTTGCGATGCGGTCGATATATTGCTCGTAATAGTCGATCAGGTCGCCCCGCGCCGAGCAGGACACCGTTTGCGATGCAACAAGATATTGCTTCACCTCGCGGGCCGACATATTGGCGAGTTGGCCTGAAACCTCCAGCACGGTCAGTTTTTTCTCAAGAGACAACAACTGCTCCTGAAGGGCCATGTTAAATAGCCTTTTCGATTTGTGTTTGACGATTCGGCACGTCTGGGAATTCCAGTTCTCCGGAGCAAGGTAGATTTTCACGGGGATCTGGAATACGATCGAGCGTGTCGCCGAAACTGAAATTTTTAACGGATACAATTCGTCTTTTTTGCGCTGAACCCTAAGATCCAGAAATGGTTTTAATGTAGCCATAAATTTTTCAGCAAAACCAGTAGCAAAACCATTTGCACAAAATAGCACACTTTTGCACACTTTTCGCCTCTTACAGAACGCAGGGATAAAAAAGAGAAAAGCGGCTGAAAATACGTTCTACACGCATCTCTGACCGCTTTTTGATTAGTGGGAGCTGAGGGATTCGAACCCCCGACCCTCTGCTTGTAAGGCAGACGCTCTGAACCAGCTGAGCTAAGCTCCCGTAGTGAATGGCTTGGGACTGCAAAGGTAATTCAAAATACATGAACTCCAAATTTTTCATCGAAATTTTTCATTCTTTTTATCACCTACCCTGCAGGCGTTTCTGAAAGAACCTTACGCAACCCTCGCGCATCTGCGCCTGAACAAGGACTTGAACCTAGGACCCCATGATTAACAGTCATGTGCTCTAACCAACTGAGCTATTCAGGCATTCGGAAATCGGTTTTTAAACCGTTTCGGAGTGCAAATATATAGCAAAATTTCATTCCCGCAAAATTATTGCACGATTTTTTCTCAAAAAATGTACCTTTGCATCATAGACACCAATCAGCACCATGACGGCACGACGACATATTCTCCTCACACTCTTGGCCCTTTGCGCTTTCGCAACGGCGGCGCAGGCACAACTGGTCTTTACCCCCGACACCTGGGATTTCGGCACGATCCGCGAAACCGACGGCCGCGTGAGCCATACGTTCACGGGCGAGAACCGCGGCAATACGCCCGTGGTGATCCTCGACGTGGTCACCACCTGCGGCTGCACGGTACCCCAATTCACCAAGCGTCCGATCCGCCCCGGCGAGAAAACCACCGTCAAGGTGACATTCGACCCGGCCAACCGCCCCGGCGCCTTCACCAAGGAACTGGGCGTCTACTCCTCCGAGCGGAAAAAGGTCGCCACGCTCACCATCCGGGGCAATGTCACGCCGCGCATGAAATCCACCGAGGAGCTCTACCCGGTCGATGCGGGCGGAGGGCTGCGGCTCTCCACGACCCTCAACGCCTTCTCCTACATCCGCCCCGGGCAACAGGTACAGTCCGCCATCGGCTATGCGAACACCTCGGGCAAAACCATCCGGCTCGAACTGCGCCCGCTGGAATCGAGCGGGCTGCTGACGGTGACCGCCCCGCGCGAGATCGCACCGGGCGAACAGGGATCGATCAACGTTGCCTACCTCATCCCCGAGGCCGATCCCCGCTACGGCACGCTGCGCGACGCCCTCGAGGTGCGCGTCGACGGCCGCACCAACGGCACGGCGATCGTCACCCACGGCATCGGCATCGACCGGACGCCAACAGGCGCCGAAGGACAAAACGCCCCGAAAGCACAGATAATCGAAAATATTATTAAATTTGGCCCGGTAAAGCATGGTGCCCCCAGGCAGGAACGTACCTTTACGCTCTCGAATACGGGCAGTGCCGAACTAGTCGTGCGCGCCGTCGAAACCAACGGCAGGATCGCCACGACGCTCGTCCCCGGACAACGCATCCCGGCGGGCAGTTCCTTCACGGCAAGGGTGTCCGTCGACCCGGGCGAACAGGATTTCGGCGTGCTGACCGATTTCGTGATGATCGTCACCAACGACCCGCTGCGCCCGATGCGGCGGCTGAGGGTGACGGCCATCATCGAAGAATAACGACAAAATGCGGCTCCCGCCCGATGGCAGCGGCCGGAAAAAATATATTGATGTACCCGATACTTGAAAAAAGACTCCTCGCCGAGGGCATCTGGCTGATGCAAGTCCTCGCACCGCGCGTCGCACATTCGGCGCAACCCGGGCAGTTCGTCATCGTCCGCGTCGACGAGCACGGCGAACGCATCCCGCTCACGATCTCGGACTACGACCCCGCGCAGGGCAGCGTCACCATCGTGACGCAGGCCATCGGCGCCTCGACACGCAAAATATGCTCGCTGGATGCGGGCGATGCCTTCGCCGATTTCGCAGGCCCGCTGGGACACCCCTCGGAATTCGTAACGATGCAGCCCAGCGAGCTCCGCAGGCGGCGCTACCTCTTCGTAGCGGGCGGCGTGGGCACCGCCCCGGTCTACCCCCAGGTCAAATGGCTCCGCGAGCACGGCGTCGCGGCCGATGTCATCATCGGCGCCAAGACCCGCGACATGCTCATCTATACCAACGCCATGCGTGCCGTAGCCGAAAACCTCTACATCGCCACCGACGACGGTTCGGAAGGGTTCAAGGGGCTCGTCACGCAGGTCGTCGAGGAGCTGGTCGAAAAACAGGGCCGGCATTACGACGAATGTGTCGCCATCGGGCCCATGGTCATGATGAAATTCGTGGCGCTCACCACGAAAAAATACGGGCTCAGGACAACCGTGTCGCTCAACGCGCTGATGGTCGACGGCACGGGCATGTGCGGCGCCTGCCGCGTGACGGTCGGCGGCAGGACGCGTTTCACCTGCGTCGAAGGCCCCGAGTTCGACGGCCACGAGGTCGATTTCGACGAAGCCATGCGCCGGCAGGGCATGTACCGCACGCAGGAACAGCGCGCCGCGGCCATCGAGGCCGAACGCGCCGCCGGGCACCAATGTAAAATAGGACTGGATAAATAGACACCGCCCGGGACGCACACCCCGGGAATCCCCAAAGCATACACGACAATGGCAAACAAGATACCGCGCGTCCCCGTGCGCGAACAAGACCCGCAAATCCGCGCGACCAACTTCGAGGAGGTCTGCTATGGTTACGACCTCGACGAGGCAAGGCTGGAAGCGTCGCGCTGCCTGCACTGCAGGAATCCCCGCTGTGTGGCTGCCTGCCCCGTCAGCATCCGCATCCCGGACTTCATCGGAGCCTTGCACACCGGGGAGTTGCAGCAGGCCGCCGACATCATCGCCGGCGACAGTTCGCTGCCCTCGATCTGCGGCCGCGTCTGCCCGCAGGAATCGCAGTGCGAAGGCTCCTGCATCCTGGGCATCAAAGGCGAACCGGTCGCCATCGGCAAACTCGAACGCTTCATCGGCGACTGGAAGCTCGAACACGGCGCCGCCGCGGCACAGACCGCACCCCGCAACGGGTACAAGGTCGCCGTCATCGGCAGCGGCCCGGCCGGGCTGGCCTGCGCGAGCGACCTTGCGAAACTGGGCTATGAAGTCAAGATCTTCGAGGCGCTGCACAAGGCGGGCGGCGTACTGGTCTACGGCATCCCCGAGTTCCGGCTGCCCAAGGAGCGCATCGTGGCACGCGAAATCGCCGAGGTCGAAAAACTGGGCGTAGAGATCGAGACCGACGTCATCGTCGGCCGCACCGTGACCATCGACTCGCTGCTGGACGAAGAAGGCTACGCCGCCGTGTTCATCGGCTCGGGTGCCGGGCTGCCCCGCTTCATGGGCATCCCGGGCGAGAACCTCAACGGCGTGGTTTCGGCCAACGAATTCCTCACACGCGCCAACCTGATGCACGCTTATGACCGGGACTACGACACCCCGATCTACGTCGGCAAACGGGTAGTGGTGGTCGGCGGAGGCAACGTGGCGATGGATGCCGTACGCACGGCCAAGCGGCTGGGCGCCGAGGCGACGATCGTATACCGCCGCAGCGAGAAGGAACTCCCGGCACGCGCCGAAGAGGTGCACCATGCCAAGGAGGAGGGCATCTGCTTCAGGATGCTCACCAACCCCACCGAGGTGCTCGGCGACGAGCGCGGCTGGGTGACCGGCATCCGGTGCGTGGAGATGGAGCTGGGCGAACCCGACGAAAGCGGCCGCCGTTCGCCCGTCGTAAAGGCCGGCTCGGAGTTCGGGATCGTCTGCGACGTAGTCATCATGGCACTGGGCACCTCGCCCAATCCGCTGCTGGCCGCCACGACCGCAGGGCTCGAAACCAACCGGCGCGGCTGCATCACCGCCGACGAACACGGCGCCACATCACGCGAAGGGGTTTTCGCGGGTGGCGACGCCGTGACGGGAGCCGCCACGGTAATCCTGGCAATGGGTGCCGGCCGCACGGCGGCAAAGGCCATCGACGAATATATCCGAAAACGTTAAACCTTTAAAATACCATACGAACGATGAAACGCATGAAAATCATGGTCGCGGCCATCGCCCTGTGCGGCCTGGCAGCCTGCAGCGACAACACCCCCAAGAGCTTCACCGGCACCATCACCGATGCGTCGATGAACACCGTAACCGTCGAAAACGCCGAGGGGACATTCACCTTCTCGACCATGGACGCCGACAAGAGCGAGGCCAACGGCCTGCTGCTGGGAGCGCCCGTCACGGTCAATTACAGCGGCAAACTCGAAGAGGGCGCGGCCGCCTCGAAAGTGGCCACCGCCCCCACCTATGCCGAGGCTGTCGGCAATTGGACGATGCCCGACCCGATCGACCCCGATGGCGTCATGGGTATCCGGATCATGGTCGAAGGAGAGGCGCAGTCGATCAACATGGCCACGCTGCGCTACGCGTCGTGGGAATTGCAGGGCGAAGCCGGCAAAATCCTGCTCAAGGGCGTGAGCGAAGGGTCGGGCTCCCCGATCGAATTCACCGAAACGGCCACCATCGCCAAGGACGCCGACGGCATCTATACGCTGACGATCGAGGGCAACGGCGCCGTCTACACCAAAGCCAACGAATAGCCGCAGCCCCCTGCGGTCACACGCGCCTTCCGCAATCCCGGAGGGCGCGTTTTATTTGCCGGAGGACGCCCACCGTTTTCAACCGGACGGGCACCACAAGTTTTCGACGGAGGTAACCACAGACCTTTGGCGGACACTACAAGCCTTGCAGGACGGGCAGCCCGGGCTACCGGGACGATCGCCCGGCACAAAACGCGCCCCGCCCCGCAAACAGTTCCGTGAAACGGCTTGCCGAACCGGTTTATTCGTTAAATTTGCATCCGTCAACCACACTGCAACTATGGCCAGAATACTCCTCGCAGCCCTGCTGCTCCTGTTCACCCTCCCCGCCGCGGCACAGACGCCCGGCGACTCCATCGCCTTCGTCACCGCCGACTGGCATACCACCGACCTCGGCCGGGGTGCCGAGTGCCGCCACGCCCAGGTCGAGATGTTCGGTTCGCAGCAAAGCATCTCGGTCGTCAGCTACCCCGCACGGCACTTCGCCACGCAGATCGTACAGCTCGACGGCAAGGGTGAAACCACAGGCCGCATGGGCGAAGCCGCCGACGCCACAGCAGCCATCAACGGCAGCTATTTCAACATGAAAACCTTTACGCCCATCACCTTCGTGATGGTCGACTGCCGGGTATTGGGCCGCACGACGCCCGGCGAACTCATGCGTACCAACGGCATCATCGCCATCCGGGACAAACAGGGTCACGACGTCGCCATTTTCGCCTGCGACACCACCCAATACCCCCGCATAGCCCGCCGCTACCGCGCGGCGCTCGCAGCCGGCCCCCTACTGGTCAGCGGAGGCAAGATCATCGAATACGACTCCGGCGACAGCTTCTATACCCACCGACACCCGCGTTCGCTGATCGGCAAGCGCCCGAACGGCGAAGTGGTGATGGCCGTGATCGACGGCCGCGCCAAAGGTCAGGCCGCAGGTGCTACGATCGCCGAAACGGCTTACATCGCCCGCCTGCTGGGGCTCACGGACGCCCTCAACCTCGACGGCGGCGGTTCTTCGGCACTCTGGACGGCACAGGAAGGGGTGGTCAGCCACCCCAGCGACAACCGCCGCTTCGACCATGCCGGCGAACGCGCCGTGCCGAACGGCATCGTCGCCCGTCCGCGGAAATAAAGGGGCAGTCCTGAAAAGGTGCCCGGCACAGAGTAGTCACAAAAAAACAGCCCTCCTGATCCGGAGGGCTGTTTGCATATCCACGGCGAACCTATTCACCGACCATTTCGGCCACCCGCTCCGCAATCATGGCGGGCGTCACGGCATACAGGCAGCGGTAATCCCCGTACCGGCACGGCTTGTTCCCGAAGACCGAACAGGGACGGCATCCCATATCGGCCTGCAGGATGCCGCGCGGGTCGCAGCCATAGCCGAAGAACCCCAGCCCGGGATGGGTAGCGCCCCATACCGACACTACGGGCGTCGCCACGAGCGAGGCCATGTGCATGACGAGCGAGTCCATCGCTACCACGCAGTCCAGGTTGGCGATCAGGTCTAATTCGCCGTCCATCCCGACCCGTCCGAACAGCGCCGTCACATTGGGGTGCGCACGCTCCATTTCCTGCGCGAACTCCGCTTCGGCTCCGCCTCCGCTGTGTATGAACACCCGGTCATAGCGTTCGGCCAACAGACGCACCGCCTCCCGCCCGAGCGCCGTGGGATAGGTTTTCCCCTGCTGTGCCGAAAACGGCGAGAAGCCGATCCACGTGCCCGTCTTCTCCCCCATCGGGTTGGGACGGCAGCGCCGCAGGGCCGGCACGGGGTCGCCGAACACAAATCCCAGTTTCCGGAACACGTCGCAATAACGGACGACGGTATGCTTGGCGGGCTTCACGTCGCGGCCGCCCTTGCGGATAAACTCCTTTTTCTCCTCGCGCCCCTTCTCGATGGCCGCCACGGGGACTCCGCGCAGCCACAGGGCGGTGCGGAACATCACCGAGCGCAGCACGCCGTGCACGTCGGCCACGGCATCCACCCCCAGGCGCCGCGCATCGGCGGCCAGGCGCCACATTCCCCGCAGGGAGTGGTGCACACCCTTGATATCTACATCCATAAAACCGAGATCGAGCCCTGTAAAAAAGGCTCGAAACACGGGTCTTGTCGCTACCGTCACCCTCAGGTCAGGATAGGCCTCCTTCAAGGCCCGCAGCGCATGCGCCAGCATCGCCACATCCCCCATCGCCGAAGTCCGGAAAACGACCAGATGACGCGGAAGTCTCTTATTTTTTCTGCCCATAAAGCACCGGGTTCAACGCCGGGTCGTTATACATCTTCATCTGCTTATAGGTCTTCATATACTTGCGGCCGGCCTCGATGTCCCCGATCAGCTCTTCGATCGCCCCCGAGAGGTCGACCTGCTGCGCCAGCAACACGTCGAGTTTCTTGCGGCACGCCGCGCGATGGGCATCGCCGACGTCCGTACGTTCGGCCTCCCGTGCCATGTGGTAAATCTTCAGCGCCAGGATCGACAGACGGTCGATAGCCCACGCCGGGGTCTCGGTATTGAGCCTGGCATCGGGCCGGGGTTCCACGTCCCTGTATTTGTCGAGCAGGTACGAGTCGATATATTCCACCATGTCGGTACGATCCTGGTTCGACTTGTCGATGCGGCGTTTGATGGTCAGCGCGGCCACAGGGTCGATCTGCGGGTCGCGGATAATATCCTCCAGATGCCACTGCACGGTGTCGATCCAGTTCTTATGGTATAACAGGTGTTCGAGCGAGCCCGGCTCATAGGGATTTTCGATCGGGTGATCCACATCGTCCCAGCGGTGGTAATCCCCGATGGCACGGTTGAAGATCTCGTTTGCGGTTTCGGTAAACATAGCTCAGCAGTGCATTTTATATTGTAATTCTCACAGGAAAATCATACCTTTGTCCATAAAGATTAAACAAAGATAATGAATTTTTCCAAAAAAGCAATATCGCTCGCAGGAATCCTACTGATAGCCCTGCAAAGCCTCCCGGCACAGGTGCGGCAGACCCGCGAGGAATATATCGACCGTTACAAATCCATCGCCGTGGCCCACATGGAGCGGTACGGCATCCCCGCCAGCATCACCATGGCGCAGGGCATCCTCGAGTCCGACTGCGGCAATAGCTGGCTGTCGCTGCAATCGAACAACCATTTCGGCATCAAGTGCAAACGCAACTGGACGGGCGACAAGGTCTATTACGACGACGACGCCAAGGGGGAGTGCTTCCGCAGCTACCCCTCGGTCGAGGCGTCGTACAGGGACCATGCCGAATTCCTCGATTCGCAGCCACGCTACGACTCGCTGTTCGCCTACTCGTCCGACGATTACAAGAGCTGGGCACGGGGGCTCAAAGCCGCCGGCTACGCCACGGCGCCCGACTACGCGCAGCGGCTCACGCGCATCATCGAGGAGAACCAGCTCTACCTGCTCGACCGGCCCGACGGCGAGCGGCTCTACGCCTCGCGCATGGGACGCAAGGTAACCGATCCCGAAGGGTGGTTCGCCGACCAGAGCAGCGTCGAACCGGTTTCCGGATCTTCGTCGGCCATCGACCCGGACAACTACCGGGTGACGATCAACGCCCACAACGGCTACAATGTCTACCAGACCAACGGCGTACACTACGTGCTGGCCAAGGAGGGCGACACGTTCGAGAATATCGGGCAGAAGTTCCGCATTTCGGCACGCAACCTGCGTAAGTTCAACGACCTGAAGGACAAGAAGGCACAGCCGATGACCGACGAGGTGGTCTACATCGAGCGCAAGAAGAAGCGCTGGGAGGGCAATGCCCACACCCACATCTGCCGCCAGGGCGAAACGGCCTATGCCGTAGGCCAGTCCTACGCCATCCGCACCCGTTCGATCGAGAAGCTCAACCGCCTCAAGCCCGGCAGCACACTCGAAAAGGGGCAACAGATACGCATAAAATAAAAACAGCATAGCATGGAAACGACACCGCTCAGAAGCAAGATTCTGGATACGATCATCCGCAAGTCGACCCTCAAACAACGGGTCTTCGACAACACCTTCGCAGCCTTCAACGAACTGAAGGAGACGCTGCTCGAAATGGCATCGGAGATGGACGACGAACTCGACGGCAAGCTCGACCGCCGCGTCAGGCTCGAATACCGCGACCGCGGAAAATTCGAGGCGCAGCTGCAGGTGGCCAACGACATCCTCATTTTCCAGATGCACACCGACGTCTTCGAATTCGACGCCAACCACCTGATCTGGCAGAACCCCTACGTACAGTCCGACCGCGAGAATTCCTACTGCGGCCTGATCAACATCTACAATTTCCTCTCCGACTCGTTCAAGTTCAACCGCAACGCCGACGAGGGATACCTCATCGGGCGTATCTTCATCAACCGCGAGCGCCGCTATTTCGTCGAGGGCAAACAGCAGACCTCGATGCGGGCGATGAACTTCGGCAAGGCCGAGATCGACCGCGAAGCCCTGATCGCCATCCTCGAGCCGGCGATCTGGTTCGCCCTGAACTTCGACCTGCTGATGCCGCCCTACGAGGACAACAAGCGCGTGACGGTCGACCAGTTCAACACCAAGATGGACAACTCGAAATTCGTCACGGGCAAACGCCTCGGCTATGATTTCGAAGTAGAGGACATTTAAACCCGATTTCCACGTGAAGGCACAACTTTTCACACTCCTCGCAGCCGCAGCGGTCGGCACAGGTACGGTACAGGCGCGGGGCGAATATGCCGAGATCGCACGCCTGCGCTCGATGAACGAAACCGTCCGCGGCATCCGTTCGATGGCCGACGGCGAACACTATACCATCCTCGAAGGCAACAACATCGTCCGTTACGGCTACGCCACGGCAGGACAGGGCGAGAACATGCTCCCCAAGCTGACGGCCAACCTCGTCGTCACGGACTACGCCTTCTCGCCCGACGAACGGCAGATACTCATCGCCTCGGGCGCCAGGCCGATCTACCGCCACTCCTACACGACCGACTATTTCCTGGCCTCGGGCAACAGCCTGATGCCCGTACTCCGCGAGGCCGAAGCCCCGCGCGACGCCTCGTTCTCGCCTGACGGCAAGCTGATCGCCTATTCCGACCGCAACGACCTCTATGTCTACGACACGGCAGCCAGGCGCACGCGCCGCATCACCGACGACGGAGCGTGGAACTCGGTCATCAACGGCACCACGGACTGGGTCTACGAGGAGGAGTTCGGCTTCACGAAGGCCTATGCCTTCTCGCCCGACAGCCGCCGCATCGCCTACCTGCGCTTCGACGAATCGGAAGTGCCCCTGATGGAGATGATGCGCTTCGACGGCAAGCTCTACAACCAGGCCTATTCGTTCAAATACCCCAAGGCCGGGGAGCGCAACTCCACGGTCGAAGTGTGGGTCTGCGACCTTGCGACAGGGGCCCGGGAGCGCATCGACACGGGCGGCGAGGCCGACCAGTACATTCCCCGCATCGGCTGGACACCCGACGGCCGGCTCTACTACTTCCGCCTCAACCGCAGGCAGAACACCTTCGAGGTGATCCTCTGCGAGCCCAACGGTGCCCAGCGCACGATCTATGACGAACGCTCGCAGCAATACGTCGAGCGCGTGAATGACAAGACCGTCACCTTCATCGACGGCGACCGCTTCCTCGTGCGGCAGGAGGGACACACGGGCTACATGCACCTCTACCTTTACAGCATCCGCAAGGGGTTGCTCGCCCAGGTAACCAAAGGCGACTGGGAGGTGACCGACGTGGTCGGCACCGACGGCAAACGGGTCTGGTACCTCTCGACCGAGACCTCTCCGCTGCGCCGCAACCTGTACAGCGTACGGCTCGACGGCAAGGACAAGCGCCGTCTGACGACCGGCGAGGGCTACTACGCCATCGCCCCGAGTGCCGGGATGAAATACTACATCTCGACCTTCTCCAACGCCACGACCCCCAACCGGGTCGAAGTCTGCGACAACGAAGGCAACCCCATCCGCACGCTGGCCGACAGCCGCAAACTCCGCGAAGAGCTGGCGGCCGTACAGCGCCCCGTCCGGGAGTTCTTCACCTTCACGACCGAGCGCGGCGACACGCTCAATGCCTATATCGTCAAGCCCCGCGGCTTCGATGCATCGCAGCGTTACCCCGTGCTGCTGACCCAGTATTCGGGGCCCGGCTCGCAGTCGGTAAGCGACCGCTGGTCGCTCGACTGGGAGGATGCGCTCACGGACAAAGGCTACATCGTAGTCTGCGCCGACGGCCGGGGCACAGGATTCCGGGGCGAGAAGTTCAAGAAATCGACCTACGGGCGCCTCGGGGCGCAGGAGGTCGAAGACCAGCTCTCGTTCGCCCGCTACATGGCTTCACAGCCCTACGTCGACCCTGCACGCATCGGCATCTACGGCTGGTCGTACGGCGGGTTCATGGCACTGGGCTGCGCGATGAAAGGCCACGGGCTATTCCGCATGGCGATCGCCGTGGCCCCCGTCACTTCGTGGCGCTACTACGACTCGATCTACACCGAAATCTACAACAACCTGCCGCAGTACAACGCCGCAGGCTACGACGACAACTCCCCGATCAACTTCGCCCGGATGCTCGACGACACCAAGACCCGCCTGCTCATCATCCACGGCACGGCCGACGACAATGTCCACTTCCAGAACAGCGTGGAGATGGCACGTGCCCTGAACCGCTGCGGCAAGCAGTACGACATGATGGTCTACCCCGACCAGAACCATTCGATGCAGCCCGACGACACGGCCAATGTCCGGCAGAAGATGATCGAATACACGCTCGAACACCTCTGAACCGCCCTGTCATGGAACGGATCGTTTATATCGGGACACCCGTCGGCAGAGTCGGCATCGCAGCTTCGGACGACGCCGTGACGCGCATTTTCTTTGCGCACGCATGCGGCCCGGCGGAAGAACAAACACCCAAAGGCACGCCCGAGGCATTCACACCCCTGCTCCGGCAGGCTGCGGCGGAGCTGACCGAATATTTCGCGGGCAGACGCCGTACCTTCACCCTCCCGCTGGCGCCCGAAGGCACCCCGTTCCAGCGGGCCGTATGGGATGCCCTGCGGACGATCCCCTACGGCGAGAGCCGCAGCTACAAGCAGATCGCCGCACAGATCGGCCGTCCGACGGCCTGCCGCGCCGTGGGCATGGCCAACAACCGTAACCCGATCGCCATCGTCGTTCCCTGCCACCGAGTAGTCGGCAGCGGCGGCACTTTGGTCGGCTATGCGGGCGGGCTGGAGGCCAAGGCCTACCTGCTCGGCCTCGAACGGGAAAACAAGGGCTGAAAAACCGCCGCCCTGCAAACGGGAAGATGGCCGGCCAACTTCCCGATTTCGGAATGCACATTCCCAAAAGCGCCGCGGAATACCGCACGAATAAAGGAGGGGGGGGGCACTTGCTAAAGCAAGTGCCCCCCCCCTTACCCGTCGTCCGTCCGTCTAAAGCCCGAACGAGAATACGTTGATACTGTCGTAAACCACGCTGAAGACACCCAGCAGCAAGATCCCCGCCATGCAGAGCGCAAGGCTGAGGCGCGTATAGCGGTCGCTGCGCAGCGGTGCGATCGGCTCTTCGTTGGGCGTAATATACATCGCCTTCACGACCAGCAGGTAGTAATAGAGCGAAACCACCGTATTGACAAGCGCGATGAACACCAGCAGGTGGAAACCACCCTTGAATGCTGCTGCGAAGACGAAGAACTTCGAGAAGAACCCGGCAAAAGGCGGGATGCCTGCCAGCGAGAAGAGCGCCAGGGTCATCATCAAGGCCAATTTGGGGTTGGTGCGGTAAAGCCCGTTGTAATCGGCCAGCCCGACCTTGCCGCCGCTATGTTGTTCGATGGTCGAAATGATGCCGAAAACGGCGAGGTTGGCCGCCATGTATACCAGCACGTAGAACACGAGCGAAGTCATCCCGATGGCGCTGCCGCCGATCACGGCCAGCATGATATAGCCGGCCTGCGAGATGGACGAGAAGGCCATGAAACGCTTCAGGTCGGTCTGCCGGATGGCGAAAAGGTTGGCGACCGTGATCGAAAGCACCGTCACGGCATAGAGCAATGTCTGCCACTGCCCGACCATCGGGCCGAAGACCTTCATCAGCACGGTCATCAGCACGAACGCCGCCGAGGCCTTCGACACGACCGAGAGGTAGGAAGTCACGGCCGTCGGCGCACCCTGGTAGGTATCGGCCGTCCAGAGATGGAACGGCACGAGCGAAATCTTGAACCCCAGCCCGGCGAAGAAGAAGACCATCGCCATGACCTGCAACGGCGACCCCGTAATGCGCGCCGCCATATCGTCGAAATAGAGCGTCCCCGTCGTCCCGTAGAAGAACGAGATACCGTAGAGCATCAGACCGCTCGCGAACAGGGCGCAGAGGATGTATTTCGCACCCGCTTCGGCCGAATGGTGCTTGTACTTGTCGAACGCCACCAGGCAGGCCATCGGCACCGAAGCCAGTTCCATGCCCAGGAAGAAGAGCAGGAAATTGCCCGCCCCGACCATGAAATACATGCCCAGCAGCGTCGAAAGCAGCAGGATGTAGAATTCGCCCTGTTTGTGGGCCGTGTCGTCGCGCCGCAGCCACGTATCGGCCTGCAGGCAGACGATGAGCGCCCCGATGGCCAGTACGCTCTTGACGACGGTGTGCATCGGCACATAGCAGAACATGCCGCCGAACACCTCGCCCGCCGTCCCCGGGACGACATTGGCCAGCACCTGCACCGCGAGCAGCCCGCAGGCCACCGCCGAAAACCGGCGCCTTCCGCGCTCCCCGGCGATCAGGTCATAGAGGAACAGCAGGACGATCACCGCAATGAGCGTCACTTCGGCCTGCATGTACGAGAATATATCGCTGTAATCCATAGTCGATTAATTCATTAAGTGTGTAATGATCTCCGAGACGCTGCCCCGGATCATGTCGCTCACCCACAGCGGCGCGAGTCCCATGCCGGCGATAGCCACGACGAGGCACACGACCGACAGACGTTCGTCCCACGTGGCGTCGGAGAGCCTGAGGTGCGCTTCGTTGGTACAGGTGCCGTAAAGTATCTTCCCGACCACCCGCAGGATGTAGACCGCCGTGATGACGATCGACGTGCAAGCGATGATCGTCACCACGCGATGGAACGTATCGTTGTCCATGAACGCGCCGTTAAAAATCGTCATCTCGGCGACGAACCCGCTCAGGCCGGGCAGGCCCAGGTTCGCCAGACCCGCGATGACGTAGCCCACCGCCAGAAAGGGCATCACCTTCATCAGCCCACTCAGTTCGCGCACGTCACGCGTATGCGTGCGGCCGTAGATCATGCCGATCAGCGCGAAGAAGAGCGCCGTCATCAGGCCGTGGCTCAGCATCTGCAGCACGGCGCCCGTGCCGGCCGTGGTGTTCATCATCAGGATGGCGAACAATACCAGCCCGCAGTGCGACACCGACGAGTAGGCGTTGATGTATTTGAGGTCGGTCTGCACGCAGGCCGCGAAGGCACCGTACACGACCGAGATCGTCGTCAGGGCGATGAATATCCAGCTCAGCTCGTGCGCCGCTTCGGGCATGAGGTACATCGCCACGCGGAAACAGCCGTAGCCGCCCAGCTTCATCAGCACGCCGGCATGGAGCATCGACACGGCCGTCGGGGCCGAAGCATGGCCGTCGGGGCTCCACGTATGGAAGGGGAACAGGGCACCCAGCACGCCGAACCCGACGAAGACCAGCGGGAACCAGATATATTGCTGCGCCAGGGGAATGTTATGCAGCTGCGCGATCTCCAGGATATTCATCGTCGTAGCCCCGGCACCGAAGTAGATGCCCAGGATGCCGATCAGCAGCAGCGCCGAACCGCCCATGAGCATCAGCGTCAGTTTCATGGCGGCATACTCCTTGCGGCCGCTGCCCCACACGCCGATCAGCAGGTACATCGGGATCAGCGCCACCTCGTAGAACATGAACATCGTGAAGAGGTCGACCGAAACGAAGAATCCGAAGACACCCACGCTCAGCAGGCAGAACCAGAGGAAATACTCCTTCACCTGCGTTTGCATCCGCCACGAGGCGAACGTCCCCGTAAACACGATGATGGCCGACAGCAGCAGCATGGCGACCGAAATGCCGTCGACCCCCACGGCATAGTGGATATTGAGCGGCGCATACCACACATGGCTTTCGGTAAAGAGCATGGCGGCCTGCTCGCCCGCCTCGCGCAGGCCGAGGTAGCGGAACACCAGCACCACCGCCAGCGCCAACAGCAGCGAGGAACCCGCCACCATCACGGCACGCACCTGCCGTGTGGACTTCGAGAGCCAGAGCCCCAGCAGCATCAGCACCGGGATGGCGGGAAACAGTGATAACATATTCATAACAGCTACGTTTTAGCAGATTAAAAGCAAGAAGATCGTAAGGCCCAGCGCACCGCCGAGGAACCAGATGCAGTAACGCTGCACGCTGCCGCTCTGCATGTCGCGGATCACATACGCCGCGCCGTTGGTCACCCGGGCCACGAGGTTCATCAGGCCGTCCACCACGTGACGGTCGAACCATGCGACCGGTGCCGAAATGCAGGCGAAGATCACCCGGTGGGTGACGAACTGGTAAACCTCGTCGATATAGAAACGGTGGTAGGCCGCCTTATGCAGCCCCCTGAAGCGCGTTGCCAGGGCATCGGCCACCGTCTGGCGCTCGCGCAGGTACATCCACGTCGCCAACGCGATGGCCGCGGCAGCCACGTAGAGGCTCACGCCCGCCACGCCCCGGTCGATATGGATCGCATACGCCGTCCCGTCGCTGCTGACCAGCTTCCCGAAAGGAATGAACCCCGCCACGCAGGTCACCGCAGATAGGAACAGCAGCGGCAAAGTCATCGTCAGCGGAGCCTCATGCGGCCTGTGCGCCGCATGAAGTTCACGGTTTTCGCGTCCCCAGAAGATGTTGTAATAGAGGCGGAACATGTAGAACGCCGTCAGGCCGGCGATCCCGGTCATCACCCACCCCATCACGGGGCTGAAGGCGAAGCACGCCGTCAGGATCTCGTCCTTCGAGAAGAAACCGCTCAGGGGCCAGATGCCCGCGATGGCCAGGCAGGCGATGAGGAACGTCGCATGCGTCACGGGCATGTATCGGCGCAGGCCGCCCATGGCCGACATCTCGTTGGAATGCACGGCATGGATGATGCACCCGGCGCCGAGGAACAGCAGCGCCTTGAACATGGCGTGCGTGAAGAGGTGAAACATCGAGGCCATGTACCCCAGTCCGCCCGTATGGGGATCGGCCGAGGTGCAGACGCCCAGCGCCACGATCATGAAGCCGATCTGCGAAATGGTACTGAACGCCAGCACACGCTTGATGTCGCTCTGCACGCAGGCCACGACGGCGGCATAAAGCGCCGTAAAGGCCCCGATATAGGCCGTCCAGTGCAGCACCTCGGGCGCATAGCCGACAAAGAGCGGGAACATGCGCGCCACGAGGTAGACGCCCGCCACGACCATCGTCGCGGCATGGATCAGCGCCGACACGGGCGTCGGGCCCTCCATGGCGTCGGGCAGCCAGATATGCAGCGGGAACATGGCGCTCTTGCCCGCGCCGCCGATGAACATCAGCCCCAGCGCCAGCGGGATCATCGCACCGGCGGCAGCCAGCAGCTGCACGTCGGGCGTGAAGGAGAACGTCCCGGCATAGTACCCGTAGAAGAGGATGCCGACGAGGAACCCCAAGTCGGCGAAGCGCGTCACGATAAACGCCTTCTTAGAGGCCGCGACAGCCTCCTTCTTCGTGTAATAGAAACCGATGAGCAGGTAGGAGCTTACGCCCACCAATTCCCAGAAGAGGTACATCTGGAAGATGTTGGTAGCCACCACCAGCCCCATCATGCTCATCGTGAACAACGACAGGAAGGCATAGTAACGCTGAAACCCCCGCTCGCCCTTCATGTAGCCCAGCGAATAGACGTGCACCATCAGCGAGACGGTCGAGATCACCACGAGCATCATCACCGAAATCGGGTCGAGCAGGATGCCCAGGTCGATATGCAGCGTCCGGCTGATCGGCAGCCATACCGTGTTCCACGGCACGAGCGTGGGGAACACCCCCGCGGCGTCGCGCCCTGCGGAAAAATACTCGAACGCCGTACAATAGCTCAGCAACGCCACTACGGCCAGCACCGCCGTGCCTATGGCGCCCGCGACGACGGGCTTGAGCTTCATGCCGGCCAGCCCCAGGAAGAGGAAGCTCAGCAGCGGCAGCAGCAGGATAAGGATCGTATATTCCATAACAATCGTTTTTTCAGAATCGTTACCACTTCATCTCCCGCAGGCTCTTCACCCCGATGTTGCGCAGGTTCCGGTAGATGTTGATGATGATGGCGATTGCGACGGCCGTTTCGGCGGCGCTGATGCCGATGGCGAATAGCGTGAAGAAGAATCCCTCCAGCTGTTCGGGGAACAGGAAGCGGTTGAATACGACGAAATTGATGTCGACCGAATTGAGGATCAGCTCGACGGAGATCAGCATCGCGAGCAGGTTGCGGCGCGTCACGAACCCGTAGATTCCCACGAACATCATGATCGTGGAGAGGACGAGGTAATATTCCATGTGTATCATAGTCGTACTCTTTTTAGCGTTTGCGTGCGATGAGGATTCCGCCGACGATGCAGGCCAGCAACAGGATGCTGATGACCTCGAACGGCAGCACGTAGCCGTATTTGCCGCTGCTCATCAGCGCGTGGCCGATCGTCTGCACGTCCAGTTCGCCGTGGACGAAATGCGACGGCATGAAATCGTGCCGGAGCGTCACGTAGAGGCATACCCCGAGGCTCAGCAGCGTCGCCGCCAGCCCCACGAACAGCTTGTAGCCCTTTATGTCCTCCGACTTGTCGCCCTGGCTCGAGGTCAGCAGGATCGAGAATACGTACAGCACCGTGATGCCGCCGGCATAGATCAGCAGCTGCACGGCGCCCAGGAACGAATAGTTCAGCTGGAAATAGATGCCCGCCGTACCGAACAGCACGAACAACAGGTAGGTCGCCGCGCGCAGGATACGCTTGGTCGTCACGGCCAGCACGGCACTCACGGCCGTAAAGACCGCCAACACCGTAAAGACGATTAATTCGAGTGTTATCTCCATGGCTTATTGTTTGTTCAGGGTTTTGACCAGCTTCCCGCGCGTGTATACCGCGTGTTCGAAATCGGTCGAGAAACGGATGGCCCCCGTCGGGCAGGCGTTGACGCACAGATGGCAGAACATGCACGACCCCAGGTCGTACTGGTAAAGCACCAGGCGGCGTTTCGACTTGCCCGTCTCGGGATCGGTGACCATCTCGGTGGTGATACGGATGGTTTCGTTGGGACATGCCGACTGGCAGAGGCCGCAGGCGATGCACTTGTTCTTCCCCCCGGCATCGTGGGGCATGGTCAGCTCGCCGCAGAAACGGTCGAACATCTTGAGCGTGGCCCGGTTCTCGGGGTATTGCTCGGTGACCTTCTTGGTGAAGAACTCCCGCCCGGTCACCTTCATACCCGTCAGCAAGGTTCCCAACCCGTGGAAAAGTCCTTTGATATAGCTACTCATGACTAAAAATGCAGTTTAAATACGACGACGATGACCATCAGCAGCAGGTTTGCCAGCCCGATCGGCACCAGGTATTTCCATTCCAGCGTCAGTATCTGGTCGATACGCAGGCGCGGGAAGGTCCACTTGATCCACATCAGCAGCCACACCACGAAGAACGCCTTGCCGAAGAACCAGACGAAGCCGGGGATGTAGTCCATGGCGGCATTGAAGCCCTCCCAGCCGGGGATGTGCAGCGGCATCCATCCCCCGAGGAAGATGGTGGCCGCAACGCCCGAGACGACGAACAGGTTGACGAACTCGGCGACGTAGAACAGGCCGAAGTGCATGCCCGAATACTCGGTGTGGTACCCTGCCGTCAGCTCCGACTCGGCCTCCGGGAGGTCGAACGGCCCGCGGTTGACCTCGGCGTTGCCCGCGATCAGGTAGATCACGAAGGCGACCAGCGCCGGGACATGCCCCTTGAAGATGAACCAGCCGTCGGCCTGGCGGGCGACGATCTCCGAGAACTGCATCGTATCGGTCAGCACGACGATCGTCAGGATCGACAGCCCGATCGACAGCTCGTACGAGATCATCTGCGCACCGCTTCGCATGGCGCCGATGAGCGAATACTTGTTGTTGGAGCTCCACCCCGCCAGCAGGATGCCGACCACGCCGATCGACGAGGCCGCCATCAGGAAGAAGACGCCCACGTTGAAGTCCAGCACTTCGAGCCCCTTGTTCACAGGCAGGCAGGCGAAAGCCAGCACCGACGCCAGGATGACGATGTAGGGCGCGAGGTTGTAGAGGAACCTGTCCGAACGGCGGATGGTGATGATCTCCTTGGTGAGCATCTTGAACACGTCGCAGATCACCTGCAACGTACCCCACGGCCCCACGCGCACGGGCCCCAGGCGGCACTGGAACGCCGCGCAGACCTTACGCTCCATGAAGATCATCAGGATGGCGATCACCGCGTACATCAGCAGCAGGCAGACACCGACGATCACGCACTCCAGAAAGACCGCCAGCCCCACGGGCATCAGCGACGTGAGCAGCCCGTGAATCCAGCTCGTTACTATACTAAAATCAAACATATCTGTAAGTTTTTCCTTTTTTATCCCGCTCCCACCCCAAGGGGAGGGGCTTATAAACCCGGAAGCGACATCCGGCTACCTGTCTATATCGGGCACGACGTAATCCAGCGTACCGCCGATGGCGATCAGGTCGGCGATCTTCGTCCCCCGCGCAATGGTTTCGAGGCACGACACGAGCGGGAGCCCCGTCGAGCGGAACTTCATGCGGTAGGGCGACTTCTCCCCGCGGCTCTCGATGAAGACCCCGAACTCCCCGCGGCTGCCCTCGACGGCGGCGTAGTAGCTGCCTTCGGGTATACGGATCACGGGCTTCATCTTCAACTGGTATTCGCCTTCCGGAATGTTGTCTATCAACTGTTCGATGATGTCCATGCTCTGTTCGATCTCGCGCATACGCACCATGTAACGGGCGAAACAGTCGCCCTCGTCGTAGAGTACTTCCTCGAAATCCACCTTGCCGTACATGGCGTAGGGATGGCGCTTGCGCACGTCGCACGCCCAGCCCGAGGCACGCCCCGTACCGCCCGTGGCACCGAACGAGATGGCGTCTTCGCGGGTCAGCACGCCGGTGCCTTTCAGGCGTTCCCGGGCGATGACGTTCCCCGTGAACACCTCGTGGTACTCGCGCAGCGTCGGGCGCATGTAGGCGATAAACTCCTTCACGCGCCGTACGAAATCGGGATGGATGTCGGCCTGCACGCCGCCGATCGTATTATAAGTCTGGATCAGGCGCCCGCCGGTGGTCTGCTCCAGGATGTCGAGCACCTTCTCACGGTCGCGGAACCCATAGAAAAAGGCCGTCAGGGCCCCCATATCCATGCAGAGGCAGGCAAAGAACAGCAGGTGCGAGTCGATACGCTGCAACTCGTCCATGATCGTGCGGATGTACTGCACGCGCTCGGACACCTCCACACCCAACCCCTTCTCGATACACATGCAGAGCGCATGGCGGTTCTGCGACGCCCCGAGGTAGTCGAGGCGGTCGGTAAGCGCCAGCGTCTGGGGGTAGGTCAGGCTTTCGCACATCTTCTCGATGCCGCGGTGGATGTAACCGCAATGCACGTCGAGCTTGCGGATGATCTCGCCTTCGAGCGACACGCGGAAACGCAGCACGCCGTGCGTGGCGGGGTGCTGCGGGCCGATGTTGATGACATATTCGTCCTCCTCGAACAAGACGTTGCGGTGGCGGATGAAGCTGCCGTCCGCCGTCAGTTCGAAGCTCGGGGCGCTGTCCTTCGACACTTCGTTGGTCATGCGCAACGGGTTGAGCCCCGGGTCGTAATCCTTACGCAGGGGGTGCCCCACCCAGTCGTCGCGCAGGAACAGGCGCCGCATGTCGGGGTGGTTCAGGAAACCGATGCCGAAATAGTCGAAGACTTCGCGCTCGTTCAGTTCCGCGGCCTTCCACAGGTCGCAGACCGAAGGCAGCCCGCACTTCTCGCGGCTGGGGGTCAGCGTCCGCAACACGACATTCTCGCCCGTCGCGGTGGCTTCGAGGTGGTAGACCGCCCCGAACCCCTCTTCGCCCCAGTCCATGCCCGTCAGGCTGCGCAGGAAATCGAATCCCTCGGCCCTCAGGCGTGCAGCCAGGGCGTGGAATTTCTCCACCGGGACGGTGAACATCCCGTCCCCGGCCTCCGACCACACGGCCCCGGGTTCCCAGGCCGTTATTTTCTCTCTGATATTCATTGTTTTTCTCCTCCTTCCACGTTCAAATCGTTCTTTTCGGCCGTCAGATCCCGGCGAAGCAGCTCTTCGTACTCCTGCTTGCCGATCTGCTTGTTCACCCCGCCGAAAAACCGCTGTAATTTCACTTTGCGCTGCAACTGCATCAGCCCGTAGAGCATCGCCTCGGGGCGCGGCGGGCACCCGGGGATATAGACATCGACCGGCAGTATCTTGTCCACGCCGTTCAGCACATGGTACGACTTCTTGAACGGGCCGCCGCTGATGGCGCATCCCCCGACGGCGATCACATACTTCGGGTCGGCCATCTGGTCGTAGAGGCGCTTCAGGACAGGGGCCATCTTGTGGGTGATCGTCCCGGCCACCATGATGAAATCGGCCTGGCGCGGGGAGGCGCGGGCCACTTCGAACCCGAACCGGGCAAAGTCGTAGCGGGCCGCCCCCACGGCCATGAACTCGATCCCGCAGCAGCTCGTGGCGAAAGTCAACGGCCAGAGGCTGTTGCTGCGCCCCCACTCGATCAATTCGTCGAGGCACCCTACGATCACGTTCGTACCCTCGCGGCGCAGCTCGGCCGCCATCTTTTCGAGGTATTCGTTGTCATTGAAATCCTCGTATTTCATTGCCTTTATCTCCGGCTTCCTTATTTCCATTCCAAAGCTCCTTTCCGCCATGCGTATGCAAGGCCCAAAACCAGTACGACCAAAAAGAAGAGGATGCTCACCAGCCCGTAAATCCCCAGATCCTGGACGACCACCGCCCACGAAAAGAGAAAGACGGTCTCCACATCGAACATCAGGAACAGGATCGCGAACAGGTAGTACCCCACCTTGAACTGCATCCACGACCGTCCGCGCGTCGGGATACCGCACTCGTACGCCTCGCCTTTCTGCGGGTTGTACGAGCGCGGCGATATGGCGCGGGCGATACCCAGCGCGACTGCGACCAGCGCAATAGCCGTCAGAATGACGACCACCAATAGCGTAAAATACATAACCTATCGTTTTTACGAATTTACTCAGAACACGAAAACACGGACGCAACACCGGGAGAATAATCCTCATCCGGGAACATGCGGCAAAACGGGAACGGGAAAAGCGGCTAAATCAGGATACGCCTCAGCGAAAAGACATAATAATCGACCGGCTTGGGATGCAGGTCGAAGCATCCCGAATAAGCCGGACGGCACGACAGCCCGCAGGCCGTCGCCACGGCCCGGGTATCATGGCGCAGGCGGACGATCGCCTTCTGGGCGGAGGGTTGGACGGGATTTTCGATCGAAGCGTCGCAGGTGAAGACTGCCGCCGTGAAACAATTGTGTGCCGGAACCGGCGTCCGGAGACTGGACTGGCGAATCTGGTCGGGCTGCGAAACCGCCCTACCGGACTGAACCTGAGCGCCGTCCAAACTTCCTGCCAAGACAAAAAGCAAGATGAACAAAGCATATTGAATCCTCTCCAGCATTTCAACCTTACTATTTTCGTGCAGCGAAGATACACTCTTTCGCGCAGAAAACGGAATCCATGGACGAAAAAACGTACATAATGATGAATTTTGAGTACAAAAATACTCATAGCCGGATCCGCGGGATACTTCGGCGACACGCCCGGCGCAGGGCAATGAGCCCCGCCCGGTATATTCCGCCCTCCCCCGGGCGACTGCGAAAGGCCGGGCGCGGAGGGATGGCCTGCAGCACAAAAGAAAATGCCGCCCCGAAAACCGGAGGCGGCATTTCCAACAGAAACAAACCCTTATTTCTTTTCGTAACGATCTCCGACGACCTTCCAGTCGATACGATCCCAGAGGGCGGCGACGGCGTCGGCGCGACGGTTGCGGTAGTCGATGTAGTAGGCGTGCTCCCATACGTCGAAGCACATCAGCGGCTTCATGCCGTGACACATCGGGTTGCCGGCGTTCTGCTCCGTGACGATGGCCAGCTTGCCCGATTTATCCTCGGCGAGCCATGCCCATCCCGAACCGAAAAGACCGACGGCAGCCTTCTCCATCTGGGCCTTGAACTGCTCGAACGAACCGAAATCCGCGTCGATAGCCTTCAGCAACGCCCCTGTCGGACGCGCCTCGCCATCGGGCGAAAGCTGGTCGAAGAAGAACTCGTGGTTCCACATCTGCGCAGCGTTGTTGAAAATCGCGCCATCGGCCGAAACGACGATGTCCTCCAGCGGCTGCCGGGCGTAAGGCGTATCGAGAATCAGCTCGTTGAGTTTATTCACATACCCCACGTAATGCTTGTCGTGGTGGAAACGCAGCGTCTCTTCGGAGACCTGCGGTGCGAGAGCGTCGTAAGCGTAAGGCAGCTCCTTGGGGGTAAACCGTGCCTGTGCTGCAATGTCTGTTGCCATAATAGGTAAAATTAAAAGTGAAACAATGAGGTTGAACTTAATCATAGCCATCCCGTTTTAGTTTGCTTCGAGCGGTTCGAATGCCCATTTGCCTTCCCCGCAGACCGGGCATACCCAATCGTCGGGCAGGTCTTCGAAAGCCGTACCGGGGTCGATGCCGTTCTCCGGGTCGCCCGACTCCGGGTCGTAAATGTATTCACAGACGGTGCAACGATACTTTTCCATGCGGTAAAAAGTTTAAGAAAATCCACACCGGCCTACACAAATATAATACCGATGTCAAATATCTCAAAATATTTTTATAATTTTGAGGAAAAGAACAACAATTTATAACCTAAAACGCTCTTTTCTATGACACTTCCGTATGCAGAACCTTACAAGATCAAGATGACCGAGGCCATCCGCACCTCCACACGTGCGGAGCGCGAAGCATGGATCCGCGAAGCCCGCTACAACCTTTTCAAGCTGCGCAGCGACCAGGTCACGATCGACCTGCTGACCGACTCGGGCACAGGTTCGATGAGCGACCGCCAGTGGGCGGCCATGATGACCGGCGACGAAAGCTATGCCGGAGCCTCGTCCTATTTCCGGCTCAAGGAGACGATCGAAAGCATCTTCGGGATGCCCTATTTCCTGCCCACGCACCAGGGGCGTGCTGCGGAGAACGTGATCTTTTCGGCACTGCTCAAGGCGGGCGACATCGTCCCGGGCAACTCCCATTTCGACACCACCAAAGGGCACATCGAATTCCGCCGCTGCCACGCCGTGGACTGCACGATCGACGATGCGGCCGACACCCAGAAAGAGTTGCCGTTCAAGGGTGAGATGGACATCGCCAAGCTCGAAAAGCTCCTGCGCGAGAACCCGCGCGAGAAAGTCCCGTGCGTCGTGCTGACCATCACCAACAACACGGCCGGCGGCCAGCCCGTGTCGATGCGCAACATCCGCGAAACGGCCGAAGTCTGCCGCCGCTATGGCGTACCCCTGCTGCTCGACTCGGCCCGCTTCGCCGAGAACGCCTATTTCATCAAGACCCGCGAGGAGGGCTATGCCGACAAGACCATCAAGGAGATCGTCCGCGAAATTTACACCTATGCCGACATCATGACCATCTCGGCCAAGAAGGACGGCGTGGTGAACATGGGCGGGTTCGTGGCCATGCGCAGCGAAGAGCTCTACAGGCAGGCCATGACCTTCAGCATCATGTTCGAGGGCTACGTGACCTACGGCGGCATGTCGGGCCGCGACATGGATGCGCTGGCCGTGGGGCTGGACGAAAATACCGAATACGAACAACTCGACGCCCGCATCCGCCAGGTGAAACTGCTGGGCGACCTGCTCGACGAATACGGCGTACCCTACCAGCGGCCGGCCGGCGGACACGCCATCTTCGTCGATGCGAAAAAAGTGCTCCCCAACCTGCCGAAGGAACAGTTTATCGCCCAGACGCTCGCCGTGGAGCTCTATTTGGAGGCGGGTATCCGCGGCGTGGAGATCGGCTCGATCCTCGCCGACCGCGACCCCGATACGCACGAGAACCGCTACCCGCGGCTGGAACTGCTGCGCCTGGCGATCCCGCGGCGGGTCTACTCGGACAACCACATCCGCGTGATCGCCGCGGCCTGCCGCAACATCTACGAGCGCCGCGCAGAGATCACCACCGGCTACCGCATCACCTTCGAAGCCCCGATCCTGCGGCATTTCACCGTGGAACTGGACAAAATCTGAACCCGAAGATGCGTCCGCCGCTCCACCGGACAGCATCCGCGGAATAGAATATAACGAACCGGGCAGGGAAAAACCCTGCCCGGTTTATTTTCGTCGGCCGCAACGGCCCGCCCCCGAAGTCCGCAACCCGAGTCCATCGCCCGGGAACAGAAACCCCCGACGGGCCCGCAGCCGCAGCCCAGCCACTATTGCAGCGATTCGGGAGCCGGAATCAGGAACAGCAGCCCGATTAGTGCGATCAGGCATACCACCACGATCAGGATCGTCTTTCCCCAGTTCCGCTTCTTCGTCCCCGGCACGACCGTCTCGTAGCCCGCAAAGGCTTTCGAATCCGCCTGTTGCGTCGCCGCGGGTTTCGCACCGCCCAGGCGCGCCATCTCCTGCTCCATGCGTTTGGAGCGGTCGGCCGACATCTCGGCCTGCTTCCGGCGGAGGGCCTGCTCGGCGGCCTGGCGTTCGCGCTCCAGCTTCGCCTCGGCCTCGCGTGCCTCCTGTTCGCGCCTCGCCTCGGCCTCACGGGCTTCCTGCTCCTTGCGCGCCTGCTCGGCACAAAGGTATTCGATATACTTCCCGGCACGGAAAACATCCACGAAGACAAAAGTCTCCATCGGGGTGTATTTCTCCTCCAGCCGGATATTTTCGCGGACAAGCCGCTGCAAGGTATCGTAGACGGGCACCAACGGCTTGGAAAGGTACTCCCGCCGCACCGACGAGGCAAGCTCTCCGGCACGTCCCAGCATCGAGGTCTCGAACGCATCGAATCCCCGGGCAAGGTAATAGATCGCCTCGGCCAGCCGGATGTCGTCCTCGCGCTGGCCGAACACCGACCTCAGGCGGTCGACCGCAGCCCCGCCCTTGGGCGACCCGGTGTTGCAGTAGCCCAGGAATCCCCAGTACCGCTGCCAGTAATCGTCGGTCAGCTCCTCTTCATAGGCCTTCACCGACTCCTCCGGGCAAACGACCGCCCGCGCGAGGAAATACCAGTAGTCGGCCTCGTAGTTCGACGAATTTTCGTGCAGCACGGTGAGGGCTTCGAGGCTTTTCTGCGCCGGTTCGGGCTCCGTCGCCGTGATCAGGCGCGACACGGCCGCTTCCAGTTCGGCACGCTGCACGGAGGTGAGCTCGGCAGATTTCCCGGCGGGCTTTTGCTGCCGCGCCCTGAGGATCGAAGCCTGCGTCGCGGCGTCTATCTGCAACCGCTGCGCTTCGGCATCCAACTGCTGCTTGCACGCCGCATCGAGCGGCCCGGCCCCCGTCGTCCGCACGACGAACGCACGGTACTCCTCGCGCGCCTGCTGCTCGCAGTTCTCGCAGCGCTTCGACGCCTCGACATAATATTCCAACGCCACCTGCTTGCCGCACTTCGGGCACACGACACTGTGATCTAAGTAGATACGCTTGCCGGAAACCGCACACACGATCGTCGTGTGCGAATGATCCTCGGTGATGTTGTTGTGGATCGTGATATTCGACGCCTCGTATTTCTCCTGCTTGCCGATGATCGTACTTTCATTGATCAGGTTCTTATCGCCGACGAGCGGCGCGGCTTCCGGCGCCTCGGCCGCCGGCGTGCGTTTCACCTGCACCGCAGCGCAGTCGCAACCGCACTTGTGGCAGAAGCGGGCTGTATCGGCGAGTTTATCGTAACCGCACTTGGGACATGTTTTCATGCTTGTTCGTTGTTTTCTTCGGTTTCACTATCAGCCTCATCCCCGGCAACGGCCTGCTCGACCGCCGAGGCGACCAGCCACCCGTGGCTCATGGTTCCCGTGACGACGACCTCCTGCCGGTCGAACGGCACGAAATAGGGGTCGTCGGCCGGCACCGCGCCTTCGCGGCAGAGCTTCACGACGCTCATGTCGTCGTCGCGCACCAGAAAGGCATAATGCCCTTCGGATTTCGACCCGGCATTCTGCAACCGGATCAGTATTACTCCCTGGTATCTCTCCATGGCCGTGCTCATTTGAGATCCCGCCCGCAGTTGGCGCAGAAACGCACGCCCTGCACGGCTACCGTACCGCAGTCGGGACATACCCGCCCGATGGACTGGGGAGCCTGCGCCTGGGGCTTCGCGGCCGCCTGCTGGTTGTTGCGCGTCGCATATTCGAGGGCACTGTCCTGCGTCTTGTCCACGCGGTCTTCCTGGCGTTCCATCCGTTCGCGGTAACGGTCGCGTTCGGCATCCTTGTTCTGGACGATGTGCCCGGTCATGGTCGTGGCCATATCCTTCATCTCGCGCATCATCTCCAACATACGGTCTTCGTGGCGCTGCGAGTCGGCGATACGGGCATCGGCGGCCTGCTGCACCTGTTCGGCGTTCTTTCCCGCCGAGAACGACTCGGCGAACTTCACCGCGGCCTGCGAATCGAGGTTCTCGCCCGCAGCCACGGCCATCAGCTGCTCGGCCGTCATCCGCGCCTTCTTGTCGAGGGCTTCCTGCTTCAGGCGCTCCATCTCGCGCTCGTGATCCAAATCCATCTTCTTGTCCTCGCGGTTGAGCTCCTTGACCTTGCGCAGGCGTTCGATCTGGGCATCCATCTCGGCATTGTCCAGTTCCATCTCCGACTGGCGGTCTGCCCGCTGCAGCTCGCGCTCCCGGGCGCGGCGTTCGTCGGAATACTCGTCCTCGCGCTTGCGATGCGCGAGCGTCAGCTCCTGCAACTCCAGCCCCTGGCGCATCTGCTCCACGGCGATCTGCCCTTCGCCCGCCGTGCGGACTTTCTCGAACTCGATCTGGTCGCGCAGCTGCATGAGCTTGATCGCCTCGCCCCGGCGGTAACGGCGCTCGGCGACGTCGATGCGCAGGTTGTCGACGTCCTCTTCGCGCAGCAGCCCGGTCTTTTCGATGTCGGCCAGTGCAGCCTCCACCTCGTCCTCGCTGCGGGCATCGCGGATCCGTTTCTCGCGCGAAAGCACGGTGTAGAACTTATCCAGCTCGTCGTCGGCCAGCAGGCGGTCTTTATTGACCTGCTGCAACCCCTCATAGAGCTGCATGTCACTGCGTGCATCGGCAATAGCCTGCGAATTGGTCTCCGCAGCCAGGCGGTTGCGGAAATCGTTGGTGCGGCGCAGGTAGTCGAGTTCCTGCTCCGAAAGGTAAAGTTCGCGGCTCAGGCTGCGCAGGCGTTCCAGGTCTTCGTTCGAAGCCACCACTTCGGCCACGCGCTCCAGCGCAAGGCCGTAGAACTGGTCGCCGGAAGCGACGATCCTGGCCGTGATCGCCTCGGCGACCTCCGCCGGGATCGACGTGCCTTCGACCTGGCGATCCTGCATCACGGCCTGCACGGCATTCTGCATTACGGGCTGCAACTTCTCCGCAATCCTGCGGGTCGTGGCGACGGGCTCGTCCGTCAGGAAATATTCGGCGAAACGATTGAAATCTGCGATACGGAAAATCACGCGCAGACCGACCTGCAAGTCCAGCAGTTTCGTGCGCACGGACATCGGCCTGAACTCGGCCATATCCTCGGCCGTTCCCGAACCGAATACCAGCGAGAAACTCTTGTCGAGCTTGAGCAGCAGCGAGAAAGCCTCGTGCCGTTTCATGCTCTCGATCACGGCATCGAGCGAGCGCTGCCGTTCGGGAGCGTCCTTGTCGTCGAACTTGTCCTTCACGCGGCGTCCCAGCAGGGCGTTTATCAGGAAACGGCCGCTGCCGGCCACCAGCCCCGCAGCCCCGCCCGTACGGCTTTCGAGTACGCGCTTGAGCTCGTCGGGGTCTACGAAATCGTAGATGCCCCCGTGGATTTCGGCCAGCACCTTGCCGTTGGCCTTGATATACGCCGTCGTGCCGTCGTTTACGATCAGCCCCTGCGCCGAATCGTAGCGGATAAACTCCGATTCATTGACCCGGCAGGCGACTTCGCCTTTCTGGATATTCCAGAAAATCTTCTGTTTCACCGTGGCGAGCTCGCCGCCTCCGGCAGCCTGCCCGTCTGGCGCCTGGGGCGCCTGCGCAGCGGCGGGTTCGACCGCCGCGCCGCACGTCGTGCAGAACCTGGCGTCGGGCAGCATCGGGGCATTGCATTTCGGGCACACGGGGCCTGCGGGCGCAGCGGCGACGGGCGTACCGCACGTCGTGCAGAACTTCGCATCCTCCAGGAGTTCGGAATTACAATTCTGGCATTTCATAGTAGTCGTTCTATTTGGTTGATATGATTGATTTCACGTTTCCGTTCAGGTCGGCGGTCGCCGTATGGCAGCTCTTTATGGTACCGTCGGTCTGCAGGTAATTGAAGGCATAAAACTCGTCTCCGTTGCCGTATTTCATGCGGGTGACGGTCGACAGGCTGCGCGGTTCGACCCCCAGCTGTTCGTACAATTGCCGGTCGACAGCGGCGCGGATCAGCGACAGGTTGCGGTCGACGGCGCTGCGCACCCGGTCGAGCAACGAGGCCGGAGCGGCTTCATAGACGCACTTGCGTTCGACGACCGCGTTGACTGCGCCTTTCGCCAGCGCCTTGACCGCCCGGGGATGCGCCTTCGCCCCCTCCCGGCGCACGCCCACATGCAGGAACGGATCGCCGAAAAGGTTGAACTCGACGATCGTAAGTGCCTGGTGGGGCGTAAAGTAACCGTCGTTATAATCGAAGAAGCTCTGCCGTGCCATGTAGAATGCCTCGCCGGCCGTATACCCCTCGAGCAATTTGGCCATATAGACGTTCGTCAGGCGGTCGGCATTGTCCAGGTCGGCTGCCGAACTGCTCTTCGAAGCACCCCACGCGATGCGCGACGACCCCAGGTAGAGCAGCGTCATGTCGCCCATCGCCGCGAGCAGCATCGTCTCGCCGCGGCCGTAATCCTGGAATTTCCCGCCATAGCACGCCTCGGTCACCACCACGTTCGGTTTCTCGGCGGACGCCAGCTGCCGGGGCGTGACTGCCTCGTAACATTGCTGCTGGTAGGAAGCATAGAAGCTGCATGCGGTCGGGGCATCGCTGCCGTGCAGGTTGAAATAGTAGAAGTCCGCACCCCGGTCGAAAACCTTGTCGACGATCGAACGCTCGACGCAGGGGCTGACAAAAAGGTTCTGCGTATAGATACGCTCATCGAGCCGCACGTCGCCCCGGAAGAGTCGGTTGCGGCGGAAAGGCTCGCTGACCGAAGCCGAGGCCGAAAGCCACGTGAGGTCGGTCTGCCCGTAAGCCCTGCCCACGGCCATCGAACCGGGGGCTTTGGCCGCGCGGCGCAGGTATCCGGCCAGGTCGTCCAGCGACGCGTCATGCGCCAGCGGCAGGCGTCCCGTATGGAAATATTGTTCGTACTGGAAAATTTCGGCCGTCCCCAGCATGGGGTAAGTCCGCTCGCCCAGCAGGTAGGCATAAGGGATATCGGAGTCGATGTCCGTATCGCTGTAATCGGGATCGGAGATATACTGCGGCAGGACGGGCATGGGAATGACATCGGCGCCTCCGACGATGAACAGATAGTTGGTTTCATCGTCGGCCGTGCTGCGCCCGAAACGGTAATAGTCCGCCAGCAGGTAACCGTGTTCGACCCACGAATCGGCCGGAGAAAGCGCCACGGCGCGGTTGCGCCCGGCCTCGGGGTTGAGGAAAACATAGTCGCCGGCATCGACGATGCGGTAACGGATGCCGTGTGCCGCCGATGCTTCGGCATAGGCGGCGAGCAACTTGCGCACCGCCGCGGCATCGGTTCCGAATTTGCGGGCCAGAGCCTGCAGGTTGGTGAAGATGACACCCTCGGCCATAGGCCCCGCCGGCTCCTTCGAGCCCGCGGCTGCGCAGCTTCCGGCCCGGGCGTCTGCCCGGGCGCTTGCGGCGGATGCCGCCCCGCATCCCGAGGGGATTCCGGCGCCATGCGTGGCCGAAGCCGCCGGGGTATCGCCCGCAGCCCGGACAGCCGGAGCAACGGGTGCCGCATCTGCCGCCGGGGATGCCGTCACCGGACGGGCGGGGAGCCTGGTGCCGCATCCCCCGCAGAAAAGGTCGTTATCACCGCATTTCTTTCCACAATTGGGACAAAACATCGCGAATCGGTTTTAAAGGGTTAATCAATCCGGACGACTTGGGCCGGCGTACGCTTCAGGTCGGGCATCGCCTCGCCCACGCCGGCACCGATATAGGTCGCATCGCAGATTACATAGCGTTTGTTGCCGAGCTGCATGTAGTCGCCCTTCACCTCGCCTTTGAAGCATACCGCCGTGGCGATATGCGCCGGATAATAGAGCAGCACGACATCCAGCCCCAGCAGATCCTTGACCAGCCGCGCAAAGAGGATCGAACGGTCTTCGCAGTCGCTGTACGGATAGTAGTACATCTCCTCGGCGAAGAGTGTTCGCTCGACGCCGAACTGCGCTTCGTCGGTCTTGTAGGGGAAGGCCCTGTGCAGGTAGTGCAGCAGCAGTTCCGCTGCCTCGCGTTCGCCCTTCCCGGCCACTGCGGCGCGCAGCGGGGGATAGAGTTGCCCGCGCACCGGGGCGGTAAGCGCCGTGGCCGCGTAGATGCTCCAGTGGCAGGGCGGATAATTCGTATAGAAATCCATCAGGTTGCGGTTTACCGTCACCGTCGTCGAAACCACGCCGTCGAAATTGCGGACGGCGGGCGCCGCGGGTTTCTGCGCGAAGAGGGGCGGCGCGGGCATCGCCAGCGACAAAGGCCGCTCCCCGGGGATCGTGAAATTGCAGATATTGTACGACGCGGCCCGCGGGACATCGTCCAGGATATAAAATACCTGGCCGTCGATATTGAAATAGGGACGGGCATAGACCTGCCCGTCGGTGGCCAGCAACAGAAACAGCCGGCCGTCGCCGCGCGCCATGCGCACTTTATAGCCCGCCTCGGCCATCAGGAACGATTGCAGGACGACCGATTCGTTCGTTTTGGGGCCGCAGAATCCGTCGGCGAGTGTCCGCACAAGGTCGTAATAGCCCCAGTCGTTGAGCCCCAGCGCCTTTTTCAGCGCCACGCACTCCGCCGCCACGGCATCGTATGAACCTCGCGAAACACCTTCCCAGGCATTGGCCACGCTGTTCTCCTGCACCGAGGCGAGGTTGAAGCGGTGTTTCGCAGCCAGCGATACGGAACAGCCCGTGCCGTAGAACGTGAACTTGAAGGGACGCGAAACGTCCACCGCCGGAGCCGCGTCGTCCGTCCCCGCGGCGGGTTTCCGCCCCTGCTGCACACCGTTATCCCCGGCCCCCTTTCCCGCGGCGGGTTTGCCGGGAAGCACAGGTGTTTCCGCAATCCCGGGCGCATCGGGCATCTCCGGAGCCGGCTCGGGCAGGTCGACCACCTTGTCGTAAGGCATCCTGTCCTGCGTCGGCACAGAGGGCGCATCCGGGCGTTTCATAACGGGGATGTCGGGTTCCCGGCGTTCGGGCACGGGTACCGGAGCCTCGGCGCGGAAAGCCTCCCAGCGTTTGCGCATGAAGTCGGCGCACGCCTTGCGGTAGTTGTCCCGGAATTCGGTATAGGCCTGCCTGCGGCGCGCCTGGTATTCCAGCAACGCCTCCCGGCGGGACTGCGCCGGCAGGGGAAGCACGAAAAGCAGCGACAGCAACAGGGTCAGATAGCGTTTCATAGGCGGAGCGGTTACGGGTAAAAGACGGCGGCTTCCCTCGTCCGAGGGGAGCGCCGTCTCTCGATTGGACATGGTGCCGGCCAACAGGGCTACTGCTGCGAGAAAGCAGCCATCTGCTCCTCGAAGATCTTTTTGAACTGGGCGCGGTCGAATTCCAGGTTGAGTTTGGCATCCTTGGAGATCGCATCCTCGATGGCTGCCTCCAGGGCAGCCTTGGGAAGCTGCATGCAGACATAGTAACGGAACGAGCCGTTGTCCTGGCGGAACATCTTCTCCTCGACGACCTGCACGTCGCGCAACTGCTGGCCGACGGCCGTGTAAGCCAGTTCCTGATACTGCGATTTGTGCTCGGCGGAAACGCCCGTATCCTGGTTCTTCACATAGTTCTCGATGACGAGCTTCACATCGGCCTGGATGGCCGCGGCAAGATCCTGGCGGCAATTCTGCATGGCGATCTTCTGCACCGTACTGCGCTCGGTGCTCACGCCGTTCTGCACGGCACGGTAATATTCGGCATTGCTGCGGTACTGTGCGCCGCTGAGCGGAATAGCCTCTTCGACCATGCCCGCAGGGGCAGCGGGCCCGGAGGCCTTTTTCGACGAACTGCACGACACGGCGCCGGCAGCGAGCAGGAGAGCGATAGCTCCAATAAGGGTTCTTTTCATCTTTCGGATTATTTGGTTGTAAGTTTATAGTGCAATGTAAAATCGGCTTCGGAGGCCTTCCCGTCGGCGGGATTCCCAAATCCGATGCTTCCCCTGAGTACGTCCACCCCGTCGGTTGCGGGGCTTATCGAGCCTTGCGCCTCGAACGTTACGCTGCAATCGCCCCCGGCGAGCTGCGAGGGTTCGATCCTTTCAGCCACGATCCGGGCCCCGTCGGCCGGGTTGAACAGCACGATCCGCCGCACCTTGGCCGCCGTCCCGCTTACGCGCAGCTGCATCGTCCCGCGGATCACCCCGCCGGACTGTTCGATCCTGAGCGTGCCCTTGGGCCGGACTGAAACGGCGTCCCCGGCCGGATTGAAAAAGATCGTCTGCGACACGCGCGCACCGCCGAACAGGTAGAGCACTTCGATCTTGTTGATATCGGTCGGCGAAGCATACTGCGGATCATAGGAGAGCAGGTAGCGGCCGTCGCCATAGGGCTTGACGGCCATCTCCAGCACCGATTCGCTTTTCAGGCGCGGCTGCACGGCGGTCGTGGCCGGACGGCCGTCGAGCCGCAGGGAATAGACGCACTCGCCCGGCGCCTCGGACTCCACCTCGATCGACACGGCATGGTACAGTGCCCGGTAATTGCGCCGCAGGGTCTCGACATCGCCCTTGCGGGTGGCGTCGAAGAAATAGTCGTACAACCCGTCCAGCTCGTTTACCGCCAGCTGGATACGGTCTATGTCCGTAATCGTGCCCAGTTCGCGCCGCAGCCGTTCATACTCGGCCTGCTTGGCGTCGTCGATGGCCACGAAAGCCTCGATCAGCTGCCGCCGTGTCTGCTCCGGGAAGGGGTACAGCACCGAATATTCATAGCGGTAGGTCTTGGTCTTCTTGCTGTATATCCGCTCCCAGTAGACCGCCTCGGCGTTCGAGAGGGTGATGTTGTTCAGGTAGGGCAGCTGTCCGGCCTCGGTCATCAGCGCCGACGAATAGTCGCTCATCGCCGTGACCAGCTGGTCGCGCGTGATCTGGCGCGTCGCCATCTTCTCGACGGACGAGACATTCACGGCCACGGCATTGACGATATACTGCCGGATCGAGGCCATGCATTTCCCCGAGGCGGCGGCAAGGGTCTCCCCCACTTCTGTCACCGCAAAATGCGACCGGTCGGAACTGCCGATCCATGCCGGCTTCCGTTTGCTGCTCGCCTCGACGACCTTGTCCTTCTGGGCAAAAGCCGCCGTCGAGATGCAGAGTGCCGCCAAAAGCAGCGAAATAGATAATAAACGCTTCATCGGGTCACTTCGTTAGGGATTTAACCTTTTGCGTATCGGAATCGTAGCGCAGCGACACTTTGCCGGCAAAGGCGTCGAGCGCAACAGCATCCTTCTCCGCCTTATAATGGCCGGCGATCAGCATGGCGCAATCGGCATCCCCGACCTTGCCCTGGCAATGGGCGAAGAAAAAATCCTCGGCCGCAGCGCCCTGCCCGTCGGCGAGCATGGCACGCACGACGGCGATCCGCAGGTCTTTGCCCGCATATTCGTCGTCGCCGGCCGTGTCGGCGTAGCTGTCGCGCAACCTGACCCACTCGGGCTGCGCCGCATAGGCGGCCTGGGCCTCGCGGGCCGCATGGTTGCGCACGGCCAATGCCCCGGCACCCGCAGAGCAGCAAATCAGCACGACGGCCGCAATGACCGTCACCTTGCGGCGGTTTTGCGCATGCGCCGACGCCTGCCGTGCAAGGGCGTCATCCAGCCGCAGCTGCATGGCATCGAGCCGGGCCAGCACCTCGGCATCTCCGGCAAACCGCTCCCGCACGGAAGCGGCATCCTCAGCAAAGACCCGCGCGGCGGCCCTTACGACCACTTCGCCGGCACTCAACCGCAGTTTCCCCTGCATACGGGCAAGCAGCGACACGACCAGCGGCACCAGCGCGACGGCGGCCAGCAGGTAGAAGATATTGGCACCCGTAGCGACTCCGGCGAGCAGGCAAAATACCAGCGCCGCAGCGCACAGCGCAGGGAGCATCTTACGGGCCGTATCGCCCAGGGCGGGCAGCGGCACGGCATCCAGCCCGGCAAGCCCCTCTTCGAGGCTCGCGAGCATCAGCCGGGAATCCGCCCCCGCACCGGAGGCAATATCGTTGACGACGGCCTCGACGTAGTCGGCGCCGCAATCCGGGCATAGGTGCTGCGAATCCTCCATTCTATTTCCGCAGACAGGACAGGTTTTCATCGTACTTCCAGATTAATCAGACAATCGTTCGGTCAGAGTCCGAAGAGCCATTCGCCCAGCGACTTGCCCTTCTTGGCAGAGGACTCGGCACGCTCGGCCTTGAGGCTCTGCGCCTCGACGGCAGCCTCCTGCTGCGTCCGCGCGCGCATTGCCTCGGCATCCATTTTCCGCAACTCCTGCTCCATCGCCGCGGCTTCGGCCGCCGCAGCCTGCGCATCGAGGCGGTTGAGGAACCGGATCACCTCGCCGTAGTTCGGGCTCACGGGGTTGCACGCACGGCACAACTCCAGCGCCCCGTCGATATCGCCCTGGCGCACCAGAATATCGGCCTGGGCAACGGCACGGGTCACCTCGCCGGCGAGCAGTTTGTCGTAGACCTGCACCTTGAGCTCCTCGACCGCCTCGTATTCGTCGACACTCTCGGGAATCACGGCCAGCGCCGCCATCGCATCCTCGTACTCCTCACGGGCGACGAGCGAGTTGACCTTGGCGAGTATCTTCGGCATCTGGCGCGTATAATAGTCGGCGATGCCCTGCTGCACGTCACCGATCAGCTTGGCGAAACGCGCGTCGTTGACGTTCACCTTGTTGATCAGCGACCGCATACAGGCTTCCATGCTTTTGCCGTTGGCCTGGAGCGATATGGTCTGGCTTCCGAAAACAGTATCTTCGAAAAGGTTTTTGACCGACAGGGTCAGGTCGGCACGCAGCACGTGCAGCGTGGTCATCCCCGTATCGACCGCCCCGTCGTCGGTGATCGTAAGCGTCGGCGTGACGACGAAAAGCCCCGCGGCATCGGCCATGCCGTTGCGGGTGATGATCTTGCTGATCTTGTTTTTGAGGGCCGCGGCATTGTTGTCGCCCAGCTGCGCGGCCGTCTCTTGGTCGATATAGGCCGAGAGGTCGATTACGGCCTGGGCCCGGAGCGACAGCGCGGCCAGCACGAACGCCAGCGAGAACGATAGTTTACGAAGCAGATTCATGGTCTGTTGTTTAGTAGATGATTACGTCGATGGAATTACCCGTGATCGTACGCGACACGGAGAGGTTCAGCCCCTTGAGGTACTGGTAGAGCGCCAGCGCGAAATCATTGACGTCCGACTGCATACCGTCCTCCATGGAGTTGTCCACAAAAATATCGCTGAAGGCCAGCAGCGTGCTCGTGCGGCCCTGCGTATGGTACTTGCCGTTCTTGGCATGGCGCTTCACCCACGAAACGAGGATGTCCGACAACGGCATGATGTTGTTGATCTCGGTATCCATGTTGATGGCCGATCCGGGGTCGATCGTAAAGCGCACGGCCACGCTCTGCCCGGTCGAAATCTTGGTCGCCATGCGTGTGGATATCTGCTTCATGAAGTCGCCGACCATCGCCTGCGCCATCACGCCGCACAGCACGTCGGCCGTCGTGCGTTTGCGCCCCGAAATTTCGGATTTGGTGGCCAGCGTATTGCCCGTGGCGATCTCGATCGCCTGCAGGGTCAGCGACACGCGCACCCCGCCGTCGTTCACATCCTGGTTGATATCGACGCTCACCGAGACGTCGGCACCCGAGTTGATGAGGATCGCATCGTCGAGCGACATGCCGTCGCCCATGCGCACCTGGTAGGTGTTGGCGTTATTGAGCGACGTCAGCAGGTCTTTGGTCTCCACGCCCTGCTTGATGAAACCTTCGTTGACCTTCGAAATGGCCATGCGCATATCCGAATTGTCGCGGATGGCCTCTTCGTAGGACTGGCCGCTCTTGCGGAAGGGCACGACCATCACCGTCGGCATGGCGATCATCTCCTGGGTTTCGGAGAGCGCTATATCGGCGGCATTGCGCCCGATGATACCGTTGTTGACCAGGTCGCGCTCGAGCGATTCGGTGTAGAGGTCGATCGTCGCAAAGACCTGGATGTCCTTGGCGGCGGTCTTGTTGGTCTTGTCGGCGATGGTGCAGCTGCGGATGTAGTTGGCATAACGGGTCGTCCCGAGCAACTGTCCGACATACTGGGCCGCCCCGGCCGAGGGTTTGCTGCCCAACAGGGGTTTGTTGTCGTTCAGGCCGTCTATACCGTTATATAAATAAGTGTAGATCACCGATTTCTTAGCCATCTCGATCGCCTCCTTCTTCGTACGGGCGATCCCCGAACATTCCAGCGTAGCGATCTTTCCGGTCGTGCGTTTCAGGATGGCATCGGTCGTATAATTCTGTGCGGAGGCGGGAAAAAGCGCCGACAAGAGAACAACGATGACTGACAATACGGACTTCCTAAACATCTGATAAATATTTTAAGTTTGAACGGATAAAATCCCCGGGGTACCATCAGCGACACCCCGGAGATCGTTTCCAAAAGAATTATATGCGGTAAATTTATGCACCGACGAGCCCTTTGAGGAAACCGCCTGCCGCCGTCCCCTGCTTGTCGAGGATGACGACCAGTTTGTCGCCGTTGTTGAATTTCTCCTTGATGGCGTCCTCGCCCGAAGCGACCTGGCATTTGGTAACGCCTTCCATCACCTCGACAGCCACGATGGTGCCGATCTCCGACTTGGTTACCTTCGGGCCGATCTTACGCTCCAGGAACACCTTGAAACGGGTCTTTTTGGCAACGCCCATCTCCGTACCGCCCGAGATATAGAGCTCCTTGACACGGCCCTTCTTGTCGGCCTCGCCCAGCTCGAGGATATAGGTCTCGAACTTGAAATGCTTGTCCACGAACCCGACCATGCCCTTGCGGAGGTCTTTCATCGCGTCGTTGAATGCACCGTCCTTCGAATCGGCGTCGATACCCGAAACCGAGAGGTCTTCCGAACCGATCATGGCGCCGTCGGCAATGTTATATACCTTCAGCGAATAGGTCACCTCGGCCTTGTTGTACATCTTGCCGTCGATATCCGACTTGAACTGCGAGAACGAAACGTTGTTGGCCTGTCCGATAACAACCTTCCTGGCACCCAACGCCTTGTAGGCGGCTTCGCTTTCGGTCTTCCAGTTGGCATCGTTCACCACGTCCTCGACGTTACGGTCGGCATAGAGCTTCGACAGCGTACCGTCGGTCAGTGCGTCGACGATGTGGAAACGGCCGCGGTCGGCAAAACCCGACAGGACGGCCGCGCGGATGTTGTCACAGGCTGCCTGGCTGACAGCGGAGGTGTGCGTAAAGGGATTGATGATGACAGTCTCCTTCGAAGGATCGTCCTGGGCCGAGGCGCCCAGCGAAACAAGCACGGCCACAGCGGCCAAGACAGTTTTGAAACAGTTTTTCATATATATAACTAAGATTAAAAGGGTTAGGCAATCACACTCTTTATGACGGGACATGGCAGCCGCAGTCCCCCGCACCCGGGGACTAAGCAATACAAGTAAAATTAAAAAAAGGAAAGCGTGGTGCTGTAGCTATATTTCAGAGTGGGAAGGTTCTTGCAAAACCTCGAGAATAAAATAAGCAACAGTCCCACGCCTATATCCGTAAACGGATAAGACGCGGAGAAATGCTGGCTTATTCTCTTCTCAGTATTAATTTGCAAGATTTACCACTCGAGAATAAACTTACACTTTCCGTGTTAGTCAGTATGTATCACAAATATATAGAATATATTCGGAAAATACAACTTCAGCACCTCTTTTTCGGGACTGTTGCGACTCTAAATTACGACAAAAAATTCTAATTCGCTAACTTCAGGCCCAAAATGTGCCATACGAAGACCCGGCAACGGGCCTTCTCCGATTGCAGGCAGAATAAAGCGCGCACGCCCGAGCCAAGGGCTCCGGCAGCACACCCTACATCGTCATCGCCAACACCACGACCATCAGGGCAACGCACCACAGGGGCAGGTTGCGGCGCTCCCCGGACATCGCGGCATCCAGCGCACGGGAGCGCTCCAGATAAAGCAGGAAGAGGAACCACAGGGCGCCCCATACGACATTCCGGGCAATGCCCCGGATAAACATTTCGGTATCTCCGTACAGATGCAGGTCGTATCCGGAAAAGAGCAGCATGAGCAGCGCAACGAAATGCAACACCACACGCAGCCCGGCATACCAGCGGGCGAGCGACAACCCATAGGGGCTCCGGCCGGCCAAGCCCCACAGCACGCAGACGGGCAGCGCCACACCGGCCGCAGTGATCAGGGAAAGCAAAGCCGTGCCGCCGCCCAGCCGCCACGAGCCCGAAACGAGCTGCATGAGCAGCCCGAACGCCCACTCCCCCAGCCGGGAAACGACATAAGCCCCCAACACCCACACCGGGCCGGGCAACTCTGCAAGACGGGCTGAAAACTTGGATTCCATAAGGCACGAACTTTACGCCGGGAACAAAGATATAAAAAAAAAGGGAGACCCGCAGCCTCCCCCTTTCCCTGTTTTTTAAATTCCCAGCCGTCAAACCAGCGTCTCCAATATCTGCACGGCATTGAGCGCCGCCCCTTTCTTGATCTGGTCGCTGACGCACCAGAACGTCAGGCCTCTCTCGCAGGTCAGGTCTTTCCGGATACGCCCCACGTATACCGGATCCTTGCCGGCGATAAACAGCGGCATCGGGTAAACCTTGCCCGCCGGGTCGTCCATCAACACCACGCCCTGCGCCCTGGAGAAAGCCTCGCGGGCTTCGGCGACCGACACGGGACGCTCCGTCTCGAGCCATATGCTCTCCGAGTGGGCACGCATCACCGGCACGCGCACGCACGTCGCCGACACGGCGATGTCCGAATGCATGATCTTACGTGTCTCGTGAAACATCTTCATCTCCTCCTTCGTGTAGTCGTTATCGGTGAACACGTCGATATGGGGGATTACGTTATAGGCCAGCTGGAATGCGAACTTACCGACCGTCGGCTGCTTGCCGGCCCCCAGCTCGGCATACTGCGCGACCAGTTCGTCCATCGCCGCGGCACCCGCCCCGCTGGCCGACTGGTAGGTCGAAACGTGTACGCGGCGGATGTGCGAAAGATCCTCGATCGCCTTCAGCGCCACGACCATCTGGATCGTCGTGCAGTTGGGGTTGGCGATAATGCGGCGCGGGGCGTCCTTCGCATCTTCCGGATTGACCTCGGGCACCACCAGGGGCACGTCGGCATCCATGCGGAAGGCACTCGAATTGTCGATCATAATGGCCCCGTGCCGGGTGATCGTCTCCGCAAACTCGCGCGATGTCCCGGCGCCGGCCGACGTCAGGGCGAAATCCACCCCCTTGAAATCGTCGTTGTGCTGCAACAGCCTGACGGTAATATCTTCCCCACGGAATTTATACGTCCGTCCCGCACTGCGTTCCGAACCGAACAGCAACAGGGAGTCGATCCCCAGGTCGCGTTCCTCCAAAATTTTCAAAAATTCCTGGCCCACAGCCCCGCTGGCGCCCACAATCGCAATTTTCATCTTCATATCGTTAAAAAATGACCATCGTTCCCGCTCGGACAAACCGTACACGGAAGCTCCGGGGGCAAATATAGCGATTTCGGGCCGAACCGCAAAAAAATCGGCCGGCACAACGGCCGGCCGGATTCATATCAATCGAAGAAATTGTCGTCCTCGGCGATCCCGGGCTCCGTAGGGCGTTCGTCGGGGTCGACCTCCTCGTCGCAGTCGTAGCGCGGCATCATCGCCGGGCGGATGAACTGGTCGGCACGGCTCACGCCGAGGCGCCCGTCGTCATAGACCCGTTTCATGAAGTCGCCCACGATCGGCAGCGCCATCACGCTGCCCTCGCCGCCCGCCACGAAATGCACTGCCTGGTCTTCGCCGCCGACCCATGCGCCGGCCACCAGTTTGGGCGCCACGCACATGAACCATGCGTCGCGGTTTTTGTTCGAAGTGCCCGTCTTGCCGCCGATCTCCATGTCGTTGAGCCCGAACTGCCATTTCAGCCGCCCGGCCGTACCCGAGTTGACCACGTCCTGCAACATCGTCAGCATCGTATAGGCCGTGCGCTCGCTCACGGCATCCTGCGACTGGGGGATGAAGTTGGCGATGACGTTGCCCTGCCTGTCCTCGATGCGCGTCACGAAGATGGGATCGGTATGCACGCCCTCGTTGGCGAAGGTCGAGAAGGCGCTCACCAGCTCGAAGACGTTCGACTCCGAGGAACCGAGGCAGAGTGCCGGCACGGGGTCGATAAAGCTGCGTATGCCCATGTTATGGATAAAGTCGGCCACGGCGGCGGGCTGCTTGGCCTGCTTCATGATCCACGCCGAATAGTTGTTGCGGCTGCGGGCGAGCCCCCAGCGCAGCGGGTGCATCACGCCGTCGTACTCGACCTTGCCCGCTTCCTTGGGCGACCAGGCCGTACCGTTGGCCGTCTCGATCGTCACGGGCAGGTTCGGCACCATCGTGCAGGGCGTCAGCCCCAGGTGGTCGATGGCGAACGTATAGACGAAGGGTTTGATGGTCGATCCGATCTGCCGCTTGCCCTGCTTGGCCATGTCGTACTTGAAATAGCGGAAGTTGGGCCCGCCGACATACGCCTTGACATACCCCGTGCGGGGATCGAGCGCCACGAACGACGCGCGCATGATCCGTTTGTGGTGCAGGATCGAATCGCGCGGGGTCATCAGCGTGTCGCGCTCGCCCCGGTACGTGAAGACCTTCATCGAACAGGGCTTGTCGAACGCCGCCATGATCTGCTTCGCGCTCGCCCCGGCATCCTCCATCTCGCGGTAGCGATCCGAATAACGGATGGCATGCCGCATGATCCGCTCCCTCTCCTCGCGCGTCGCGTCGATGAAGAGGGTCTTCGTATTGCGGTACTGCGCGTCCATACGGGGCTGGATCACGCTCTGCATCTGCTTCTGCACGGCTTGTTCGGCATATTTCTGCATCGTCGAGTTGACCGTCGTATAGATCTTCAGCCCGTCGCGGTAGATGTTGTAGGGCGTACCGTCGGCCTTGCGGTTTTTGCGGCACCAGCCGTAGAGCGGGTTCTCCTCGTACTCCTTCACGGCCTGGTCGTAATCCCATTCGGTGTAGAACTGGTTGCGCTTGGGGCGCTCGGCGTTCATCACAAGGCGCAGCATCTCGCGGAAATAGGTCGCTGTGCCCTCGTTGTGCGACACGGGCTTGTAGTTGAGCACAATCGGCAGGGCGCTGATCGAGTCGCGCTCCCTGCGTGTCAGCGCCCCGGCATCCTCCATGCGCGAAAGCACCAGGTTCCGCCGTGCGAGGGCGTTCTCGGGGTTGCGCACGGGCGAATAGCGCGTCGGGGCGTTCACCACCCCCACCAGCACGGCCGCCTCCTGCACGTTCAGTTCGTGCGGCTCCTTGTTGAAGAAGGTCTGCGCCGCCGACTTGATGCCATAGGCGTTCGAACCGTATTCGACCGTATTGAGGTACATGGCGGCGATCTCCTCCTTCGTATAGTTGTATTCGAGTTTCAGCGCCGTGATCCACTCCTTGAGTTTCGACACGACGAGCTTCGACGAACGGACGATACGCCCCCGGTTGCGCACCGTGTCGCGCGGGAAAAGGTTCTTGGCCAACTGCTGCGTAATGGTCGAACCGCCGCCCTGCGACGTATTCTGCAACAGTACGGTTTTCACCGCCACACGTGCCAGCGAAGGGATGTCGATCCCCGAATGGGTGCGGAAACGGGCGTCTTCGGTTGCGATCAGCGCAGCGACGATCGGCGGCACGTCATGCCCGTCGAGCCGGATGTGGAATGCCGAATCGGCCGGAAAAAGGTCTTCGTACTGCACATAAGAACGGTTCTGCACGAAGAAGGAACCGATCACCTTGCCGTCCTCGGAGTAGATTTCGGTGGCCAGGTTGCTGCGCGGGTTCTCCAGCTCTTCGAACGAAGGCATACGCCCGAACAGCCCCAGAGCCGTCAGCAGCAACATGACCGACAGCAACGCAAAGGGTGCGAAGACCACCCCCCATATCCATTTTATCGTTTTCGGGCTGATGCCCGCCTTTTTCCTTTGTGCCATAGGCCTGAAATTTGCGCTAAAGATACAAAATTTATTACAATCAGAACGGCAGCCCCACGGCCGCGGCCCACCAAACGCCCCCGCTGCTGGGATGGTACACCGACAGTTTGAAGGTCGACGTCGCCGATGCAGGCTGGCGGAAAGCATTGATGTCGAACACGATGTCACCGCCGACCGACCATATCCGCCGCCAATCCATGCCTTTGCCCGCAGGGCGGCGGAACTGTGCGTAGTCGCCGCCTGCGTTGAGCCGGATACGCTTGAAATAGAGCACCGACCCGATGCCGCCCTCGGGATACCACACCGGCAGCTGGTAATCGAGCGACACGGCCGTATAATTGTTCGACACGATGTCCGCCGACGAGAAGCCGCGCGGGATGAGCCGCGTCGACTTGTAGCTCAGGGGCGCATAGCCCGCCGGGAACTTGTAGCCGCCGACCGAAGTCTGGTAGGTGGCCACCACTTTCAGCGAGTTGTGGGCGGCCAGGCCCGGCAGGTAAGCCTGCCCGAAGAACGAGATCAGGTCGCTGAAATGCACGTTCGCGGGATTGAACGTATACAGCGTGCTGAGCGTATAGCCCCACCGGGGCGCAAAGTCGCGGTGCGCCATGCGCACCTGGTCGGAATAGCCGAGCCCGAACGAGAGTTTGTGCAGCCCCTCGCGGAAACCGATGCGCTGGATATTGGTGATCTGCCCGCCGTCCCATTCGATCTTGTCGAGGTTGGCGACCATGCCGTTCGAATAGTTCCAGCCGGCAGACACCGACAGCTGGCGGGTGTGATACCCCCGCTGGAAATAGAGCGGCAGCGTCGCAGAGAGCCCTATGGAGTAGTATTTGTCGGGACTGGGACGCTTCTGGTAAATGGGGTCGCCCGTCTTCGGATCGTACGACACCAGCGAATAGAAGAGCTGGTTGCCGCCGTACGACGCATCCAGGTCGAGGTGCACGCCCAGCCCGAAGTAACGTACCCCGAGGTTGAAGAGCGAACCCTCGTTGCGGTTCCAGCCGTAGGAGGCATAGGCCTCGGTATTCGACAGCAGGTTCTGCGACAGGAGCGTAACGCCCAGATTGAGGTTGATATTATGCTCGTCCACGGCATCGAAGGGATTGAACGCCACGGGCATCCAGCTGTGTACGTTCACCAGGTTGGGCACCTTGCGGTAGCGCCTGGCGCGGAACGTGCCGCACTGGCGCAGCGAATCGGCCCCGGTGAACCGCACCGTGTCGAGGTTCACGACGTCCCAGCGCTTGCGTTCGGGGTTCACGACGTTGAGCGGCAGCTTCGAGGGGGCGACCGGGATCAGCACACTGTCAGCGACCCGCTGTGCGGCGACGCGGTACCCCCTGCGGTCATACGTGGTCAGCAACACCCGTCCTCCGTCCGCGGCATCGTGCCACGGCGCAGGGGAAAACGAACCGAAGGCCGACGTGGTGATGCGGTATTCGCGGCGGGCCATCAGGTCGTAGCAGTGGGCTTCGTCCCTGCCCGATGAGATCGAGCCGTAATAGAGCTTCCCGCCGCCCGCCCTGAGGTTGCTCAGCGTGATATAAGCCCCTTGGGTGACGGGGGACACTCCTTCGTCGTCAATGCGTCCGAGCCACATGCCCGCGTCGTCGGTCACGATGACATAGTAGGCCAGCGTCACGTCGTCCCACGCCAGCCCGTGTATCTCGGCATGGCGGGGCGTGCCGAAACGCCGCTCGGGCTGCCCGTCGCGCTGCACCACGACCCAGTAAGTCCCGTCGGGATTATACTCGACCCAGGCCAGTTCCCCGGGTGCCGGCGTCGGATAGAGCGCATTGCGCCGCCCGGCGAAGGTACGTGCCGTCCCCCGCTCCAGATCCATGTAGCAAAGCTGCGAGTTGACCCGCTGCTCGAAGAGCTTCGAACGGCGGTACTCCGTCCACCATACGCGCCCGCCGGACATCGCGGGGCGGGTCGAAACCAGGCCCGTATAGCACACCGGCTCCTCGGCACCGGTACGGGTGTCGAGCCGCACGAAACGCGACGGACGGTCGTAATCGGTCTTGAGCACCAGCACCGTCGTATCGCTGAGCGGCAGCGGCCACTGGTAGGTCGTGTAGTTTCCCTCGGGCATGGGTACGAGCGGCGCGGCGCTGTCCCCGGTTCGGGGCAGCGAATCCCAATGACGTTCCAACGCGTCGAAGGTCTCGCGGAAAAGCTCACGGACGTTCGTGCCGTAATATTTTTCGAGCGCGATGCGGGTGGTGGCCAGCATATAGGGGTTGCGCGAACCGAACCACGCCACCCTGTCCCACACGTTCTCGTCGTAACGCGCATAGGCATAAGAACATATCTGGTATCCCAGTTCGTAATGGTCGGGGATATAGTCGCGGTAGGATCCGCAGAACCACTTGTCGATGTTGCGGCGGTCGCGGCGCCCCTTGTAATCGCGCCCCACGCGTCCCATGGCACGGTAGCCCATCGAGAACGAAGGCTGCAACCCGCGGCCGAACGACGACATGGCGGTTTCCGACATCACGGCATCGCCCTCCATCGCCCATATCGGCATGCACAACAGGCCGATAGTCGAGCCCTGCTGCCCGAGGATGTAGCTCAGGGCGCGTATCACGCCGCGATTCAGGTTGTTATACTGCACCGCATGGCGGTATTCGTGCGCCACGAGCTGTTTGTACCACGGCATGGAATAGCCGTCGATGGCCGGCGAAGTGAGGAACTCCACACGCTTGGGCAGGTACATCACCAGCCCGTTCGACTGGAAATTCTCGGGGTGCATGACGAAGGGGATGCGCATGGGGCCGTGGCGGAACCCGTACGAGATGTCGGGCTGCACGGTGCGGATGTAGAACAGCGTGCGGCGTGCCACGCCCGACACGGTATCGGGATAGATCATCCGCACGTCGGGCGTGCGGATCGTGCTCCACTTCAGTCCCGCGGGGTCGGAACCCCACGTATAATACTGGGCACCGGCTTTCGGCGCGACGCCCAGGGCGCACAGGAACAGTACGGTATACAGCAGCCTGCGCATCTCAGGAGCCGGCTTTTTTACAGCGGTAGCCGCCCTTGGCGAGGATCTCCACAACGCGGTCGCGGTGGTCGCCCTGGATGATGATCTCCCCGTCCTTGGCTGCGCCGCCGACGCCGCATCGGGTCTTGAGCAGACGTGCCAGTTCGTGCAGGTCGGCGTCGCTCCCGACGAAACCCCTGACGAGCGTCACGACCTTGCCCCCGCGTTGCTTGCGGTCGAGCCACACGCGCAGATCCTGCTGCGCCGGGGGCAATGTCACGGGCCCTTGGGCCGTGCCGGTGTCATATTGAAAATCGGGGTTGGTCGAGTAGACCATCCCGAGCCTCGCTTTCCAATCGTTGTCTGCCATATTGTTCGAATAGTAGGAATCGAACGTCCTTTTAGGACGTCTTATTTTGTGCAAAAATAATAAAATATTACCTTTGTTAGCGTATGGCGAAAAAGTTCCGCGAAAAACTGCGCAAATTAAACCCGTTCACGCGCCCGGCCACGCTCGAAGAGCTGCCCAAACCGCTGCCGGCCAACCCCGACCAGCGGCTCGTGAGGGTTTATGTCGAAGGCTACGAGGACGTGGCTTTCTGGCGCGGCATCTTCGACCACTTCCAGAACCCCTACATGCGTTTCGAAATCTCGGTTCCCAACCGCGCCGACCTGCCCAAGGGCAAGAAGGTGCTGATGGGCATGATCCCCCGCTCGTCGGACGAACTGATCCTGTGCGTCGACTCGGATTTCGACTTCCTGTTCGCCGACCGTACGGAGCAGTCGCGCGAGGTCAACAACGCCCGCTACATGTTCCACACCTACGCCTACGCCACCGAGAACTTCCTCTGCTACGCCCCCTCGCTGCACAACATCTGCGTCAAGGCCACCAAAAACGACACCCGCATCTTCGATTTCGTGCGTTTCATGCATGAATATTCCTGCACGATCTACCCGCTGTTCCTCTGGTACGCCTACTCAGCGCAGCTCTCCTCGGAGAACGTCTTTCCGCTCATCGACTTCAAGTCAGCGGTGCGCATCGGCTACCTCGACCTGGCGGACAACGGCGAAAAAACGCTCGAATGGCTCCGGCGCAACGTGGCCAAACGCGAGGAGATGCTCCGCAGGCGCAACCCGAAGATGATCGAGCCGATGAAGGAGTTCGAGGAGCAGCTCAAGGGCCGCGGCCTGACACCTGAGAACGCCTACCTGTTCATGCACGGACACACGCTGATGGACAACGTGGTGATGATCCTGCTGAACTCCGTGTGCGAGAAGCTGCGGGCGATGTCGATCGCCAAGATCACGGCTTCGAAGAAGCAGGGCGTGGCGCTCAAGAACGAGATGGCGAACTACACCAACTCGCTGCGTTCGATCCGCGACGTACTGCTCGACAACGAAAACTACACCAAATGCCCGCTTTACAAGCGCCTCCAGCGCGACATCGAAAAATACATCGCCCGCACGATCTGGAACATGAAACGCAGCGGCGCGATCCGCGACGACTCGACCTGGACGGTGCTGCGCAACATGCGGCAAGGCTCGGAAATAAAATAGCGAACCGGAAGCGGCCCTGCGGGGCCGCTTCCGGTTTTATACAGGCACGGCACATCCGCCGATCCCCGTCCGATCCCGCCGCTAACTGCGCTTGCGCACCACGCGCACGGTGGACTGCGTCGCCTGCCGCACGAAGACCTGCGGGCCGCGGGCGTATTTGCGCCACAGTTCGTCGGTATAGCCGCGCACGGTCAGCAACTCCATGTTCTCGGCCTTCATCACGTCGAAGCCCGCCTCGCGCAGCGCCTCGATCGCCTCGTCGATATGCCACGAATTATCGACGCACAGGCTCAGGTTCACGGCCGAGTTGTGGATCAGGTTGGTCTTGATGCGGAAACGCTCCAGCAGCGAGAAGATCGTGGCGAACTTCTCCTCCAGCACGAACGAAAAATCGCGGGAGCGGATCGTGAGCAGCACCTGGTCTTTCTTGAGAATCAGGATCGGCACGACGACCGGCGCCGACATGCCGCGGATCACGGTGCCCGGCTTGCGTTTGTCGCCGAAGGGACGCACGTAGAGCGGGATATTCTTGTTCTGCAACGGTTTGATCGTCTTGGGGTGGATGATCTGCGCGCCGCTGTATGCCAGTTCGATGGTATCGAGGTAGTTCAGCTCGGCGATCTGCTCGGCGTCGGGGAAAATCTTGGGGTCGGCATTCAGCACGCCGTCCACATCCTTCCATACCGACATCGACTCGGCGTCGAGGATGTTCGCCACCACGGCCGCCGAGTAGTCCGAGCCTTCGCGGCCGAGCGTCGTGGTCGTCCCGTCGGGTGCCCCGCCGATAAAGCCCTGCCCGATGAAGATGTTCTCGACGCACTCGGCCAGTGCGTTTTTCAGCAGCGGCTCCGAAGCCTCGAGGTCGACCCCCGCATCCTTGTGGCGCTGTTCCGTGAGGAAGCAGCGGCGCATGTCGATCCAGCGGTTCGCCACCCCGGCATAATTGAGGTATTCCGAAATGATGGTCGTCGACACCAGCTCGCCGAACGCCACGATCGTATCGTACCACAGTTCGGCATCCCCGGGCTTGTAGACCGTACCGACAGCCACGCGCTCCAGTTCGTCGAACAGGGCATCGACCTTCTCCAGCCGCTTGGGGCCGTGCCACAGGTCGTTGATGATCCCGGCATGGTACTCGCGCAGTGCCGCGACATTCTCCAGCGAAAGATCCTTGTCGCCCTTCTGCACCCCTTCGAACACCTTTTCGAGCGCATTGGTCGTCTTGCCCATGGCCGAAACGATGATGAAGAGGTTTTGCTCATCGTCGATAATCTTGCGCAGGTTGCGCACCCCGTCGGCATTCCTCACCGACGCACCTCCGAATTTATAGACTTTCATTATACCTTATTTTACTAACCTGACTAAAAATCGGCCGGTGCCTTCCATGGCCAGTGAAGGCAGCCGGCAATATACCGAAAACTACTTCGCAACGGGTTTATAAGGCACCCCGATGTTCTGGAACAGGAACGCATAGGTGTCCGCCTCCTCGTCGATACGCTTCGAAGTGGGTTTGCCTGCGCCGTGCCCGGCCTTCGACTCGATGCGGATCAGGATCGGGGCGTCGCCCGCCTGGCAATGCTGCATCTGGGCGGTGAACTTGAACGAGTGCGCCGGGACGACGCGGTCGTCGTGGTCGGCGGTCGTCACGAGCGTCGCAGGGTACTGCACGCCCTCGCGGATATTGTGCAGGGGCGAATACTTATAGATATAGTCGAACTGCTCCTCGTTTTCGCTCGATCCGTACTCCACGGCCCAGCCCCAGCCGATCGTGAATTTGTGGTAACGCAGCATGTCCATCACACCGACAGCCGGCAGGCAGACGGCATAGAGGTCGGGACGCTGCACCTCGCAGGCGCCGACCAGCAGTCCGCCGTTCGAACCGCCCGCGATGGCGAGTTTGTCCTTCGAGGTATACTTGTTGGCGATCAGGTACTCGGCCGCCGCGATGAAATCGTCGAAGACGTTCTGTTTGTTCTCCAGCATCCCGGCCTTGTGCCATGCCTCGCCGTACTCCGAGCCGCCGCGCAGGTTTGCTTCGCAGAAGACGCCGCCCTGCTCGACGAACATGATGGCCGAGGGACGGAAACCGGGCGTGCGGTTGATCTGGAACCCGCCGTAGGCATAGAGGTAACACGGATTCTTGCCGTCGAGCTTCAGATCCTTGCGGTGTGTGATGAACATCGGCACCTTCGTGCCGTCCTTCGAGGTGTAGAACACCTGCTCGGTGGTGAACAGCGCGGGATCGAAATTCACGTCCGGGGCCTTGAACAGCGTCGATTCGCCCGAGGCGACATCCAACTTATAGATCGTGGCGGGAGCCGTGTAGCCGGATACCGAATAATAGATTTCGGCTGCCTCGTCGTCGCCGTCGAAGCCTGCGGCGGTGCAGATGCCCGGCAGTTCGATGTCGCGCACCGGTTTGCCGTCGAAGCCGTACTGGACGACCTTGCTCTGCGCATCCTGCAGATAAGAGGCGAAGAAGTATCCCCCGGCGGCGGTCACATTTTCGAGCAGGCTCTTTTCATTTTCCGGAATGACCGCCGTTATGCTCGACGGGTCGTTCAGGTCGACCTTCATCAGCGCATTGTTCGCCGCATCCTTGTTCGTTATGTAATAGAGCCGGTCGTCACGGCACTCTACGAGCGCGTAATCGGCATCGAAGCCCGGCAGCAGCGTACGGAATTTCGGCTCGGAAACTTTCTTATAGAGTATCTCGGTTCCCGACGTACCCTCCGAAGCGGAGATGAAGAGCCATTTGCCGTCCTTCGAGGGCCATGCCGAGAAGTAACGCAGCGGATGTTCGGCATCCATATAAATCAGCTTGTCGGCCGACTGCGGCGTGCCGAGGCGGTGGTAATAGACTTTCTGAAACTGGTTCTGCGAAGAGAACACTCCTTTTTCAGGAGCGTCGTAAGCGCTGTAATAGAATCCTTTGGAATCGGGCGCCCACTCGGCGCCGGAGAACTTGACCCAGTTGATCTTATCGGTCGTGAACGTGCGGTCGGCGGTGTTCATCACACGAATCTCGACCCAGTCCGAGCCGGATTCGGCCACCGCGCAGGCGCAGTATTTCCCGTCCTTGGAAAAAGCCACCGACGAAAGCGCCACCGTCCCGTCGTCCGAGAGCGTATTGGGATTGAGGAACACCTCGCCTTGCGCACCGGGGGCCGTCGTACGGTAGAGCACCGACTGGTTCTGCAGCCCGTCGTTGTAGAAATAGTACCACGCATCGCCGTGTTTGGCCGGGATGCCCTCCTTAGGGTAATTCCACAGCTGGGTCAGCCGCCCGCGGATCGCGTCGCGGAACGGAATCTGCGACAGGTAATCCTGCGTCACGGCATTCTGGGCCTTGACCCATGCCGCCGTCGCCTCCGAATTGTCGTCTTCCAGCCAACGGTAGGGATCCGCGACCTTCGTCCCGAAATAGTCGTCCACCACGTCGGTGCGCTGCGTCTCGGGGTAGGGCATGTGTTTTATCTGCTTCATGTGGTTGCAACTTGCCATCATCGCCGCCGCCCCCGCGAGGGCCACGGCCTTGCGTGTCAATTTCATCATAGCATTCCGGAGTTTGGGTGAATATCGTGGCAAAGTTAGGAAAAAATAAGAAACCACACACATTTTTCCCCTTACCGGCCTGCAAAAGGGTTATTTTTCACCCTACAAGCCGGGAAACCGAAGTTTTTGCGTAACTTTGGCTTGCAAAAACAACCGAAAATCATGTACAGCGAACTCAAAAAGATAATCGAACAGGCCTGGGAAAACCGGGAACTGCTCAGCGAAGAACCCGTACGGCAGGCCGTGCGGCAGGTGGTGGAACTGGTGGACAAAGGACAGCTGCGCACGGCGGAGCCCGTCGACCCGGCCAAAAGCGAATGGAAAGTCAACGAGTGGGTCAAAAAGGCCGTCATCCTCTATTTCCCGATCCAGCCCATGCGCAAGATGCAGGCCGGGGAACTGGAGTGGTACGACAAGATGGAGGTCAAGCACGGCTACGAGGAGCTGGGCGTGCGCGTCGTACCGCACGCCGTGGCGCGCTACGGCGCCTACATCGCCCCGGGTGCGATCCTCATGCCGTCGTATGTCAACATCGGCGCCTATGTCGACACGGGCACGATGGTCGACACGTGGGCCACGGTCGGCTCCTGCGCCCAGATCGGCAAGCACGTCCACCTATCGGGCGGCGTGGGCATCGGCGGCGTACTGGAACCCGTGCAGGCCGCCCCGGTCATCATCGAGGACAACTGCTTCATCGGCTCGCGTTCGATCGTGGTCGAGGGGGCGCATGTCTGCCGCGAGGCGGTGCTCGGTTCGAACACCGTCATCACCGGCTCGACGCACATCATCGACGTCACGGGGCCGGAGCCCGTCACCTACAAGGGTTACGTGCCGCCGCGTTCGGTGGTCGTCCCGGGCAGCTACCGCAAACAGTTCCCCGCGGGCGAATACAGCATCACCTGCGCGCTGATCATCGGCCAGCGCAAGGAGTCCACCGACAAAAAAACCTCGCTGAACGACGCCCTGCGCGATTTCGGCGTATCGGTATAACCCCCGGTCTGCGAACCGCCGCCCCATGAAAAAGACACTGCTCCTGCTGACTGCCGCGACACTGCTGTCCGGATGCCGCCCGACAGGCTTCCGCTATACCCTTACGGGACATATCGAGGGGCTGAACGACTCGGTCGCACTGGTCGAATCCGTCACGAAAGACACGCTCGCCGTGCTTCCCGCCCCCGACGGCTCGTTCCGTTACAAGGGGCGCTACGACGAACCGACGGCAGCCGCCCTCGTGCGTAAAAACGGACAAACCGCCGCGGTGCTCTATATCGAGCCGGGCAATATCCGCATCGAGGGACGCCTGAATGCCGAGGAGTCCAGCAACCACGACAAAATCGAGTACTATCCCTCCGGCACCCCGGCCAACGACGCTTTCGGGGCGCACCTGCGATTCGTGAACCGGGCGCTGCATGCCTACAATTTCGAAGACCACGACCAGGCCTACCGCGCCGCGCTGCTCGACAGCCTGATCGGCTCCTCGGCGCGCAACCTCGCGGCCAACACCGACAATATCTTCGGAGTGGCGATGGTCGACGGCGTTATCCATTACGACAAGGACATTTCGCGGGCCCGGGTCGATTCGATCGTCAGCCTCTTCCCGCCTCACCTGCGCACCTGCCGGCTGATGAAACGCCCCCTCGAACATATCGAGCGCGTGCTCCGGTCGCGGGAACTCGCCCGATACGTGGATTTCACGGCGAACGACGCCGGAGGCAACCCGGTCACGTTAAGCCAGGTCATGAAACGCAGCCGCTACCTCCTGCTCGACTTCTGGTTCGCCGACTGCGTGCCCTGCCGCAGCGAGATGCCGCATATCAGGACTGCCTACGAGGCCTATCACGACAAGGGATTCGAAGTCGTCGGGCTGTCGACGGACAAAGACGCCGGGGCATGGAAAAAAGCCATCGCCGAAGACGGGATGGCGTGGATTAACCTGACGGACGCCGACAGGCGTGTCTGCGACCTCTACTCCGTCACCAAATTCCCGACCAACTACCTGATCGACTGTTCGACGGGCGAAGTCGTCGCCCGCGAACTGCGGGGCAAGGCGCTCGCAGAAACCCTCGGAGAACTTTTCAAGCAATAACATGATTTACCGCATCGCAGAAACCACCTCGACCAACGACGATGCCAAGCGGCCGGAATACCGCCACGGCGACATCGTCTGGGCCGAACGGCAGACCGCCGGGCGCGGGCAGCGGGGGCATTCGTGGACGAGCCCCGAAGGCGAGAACCTCACCTTCACGCTGGTGCTCGAGCCCGTGTTCCTGCCCGTCGGCGAACAGTTCCTGCTCTCCGAAGCCGTCACGCTGGCGCTTACGGACACCTTCGCCGCCTTCGGCATCGACGCCCGCATCAAATGGACGAACGACATCTATGTCGGCGACAAAAAACTGGTCGGCATCCTCATCGAGCACAGCTATTCGGGCCCGACCCTCGCGCGGACGATCGCGGGCATCGGCATCAACGTCAACCAGCGTGCGTTCGACCCCGCACTGCCCAACCCCGTGTCGATGGCGGTCGCCAGCGGCCGCACGTTCGACCGCCGCGAGGTGCTCGAATCCTTCCATGCTTGCTGCATGGGCCGCTACGACCAGCTCGTACGGGGCGAAAAGGCAGCCTTGCAGGAAGAGTACCGGAAACGCATGTACCGGCTGGGCGAAACCCACCCTTACCGCCGCCCCGACGGCACGCTCGTCGAGGCCGTCCTCGAAGGCGTACGCCCCTCGGGCGAGCTGATCCTGCGCCACGCCGACGGCACGCGGCACGCATACCTCTTCCGGGAGATCGAATTCGTGATCGCCGGGAAAAGCTGAATTGCCATAATCATTAGAATCGATCGCAAAACTCCCGGAGGGCCGTACGCTCGAACAGGCAACGTCAATTCCACGGAGCAGGTTTCAACTCTTCATCCCCGGGATTGCGGGGCCCTGTCGGCACCGTCAAGTCCGGAATATCAGGTTCCGATGACGGATATTGAAGGCGTATCTTCGAAAAGTTGACAAAACTCATCCCATGCATAAACTGCAATTTCCGGCCGAAAAGATTAACGTCCCATTTCACATATCGCTTGAGATTCTTTTCCAGCAATGCGAATTTGGATGGCGGAATAGCCAACATACAAGGAACATAATCTATTGTAAACGAAACTTCTTCCGTAACACCCGCTGGTGAAATGACATAACCTATTGTAAGAACGGCTTCTGCATCTGTTCGCAACAATTCATACTCCTCCCGTGTAAAAGTCTCTGTAAAAGCCTTTTCCACACATCCGGGGATCGTATTCGCAACGGCGTATTCTTCGAATTCCGGTTCGATAGGGCTGCCATCCTTATAAACTTCCGGTGCATTTTCCCGGGTATTGGTTATATTGGCCAAAGATAGAATTACGCCCTGGTAGACAGAAGCCAAAAATGTAATCCCGTCTGCAGTAATACGATCCCGGCCCGTATAGTAATCCTGAGCGGAAACAGTTGATCCAAGCCCCAAAATAATAATGATGCTAAACACTCTTTTCATATGCTATTCATTTTTATATTCCGGACAATCCTCCATCATTTTCATTAAAACATCGACGTTCACAGCATCCTCGGAAAAAGGATATAGCGTAACATCCGCGTATGAACGGCTCATACTCCTTAGCAAGGACGCGGCATTCCGATATTCTTCTCGAAAATTATCACTTTTTATATTTCCGGCCATAATATATTTACTCAAAGTTCCAAATATCCGTCGCCCCTCGCCTTCACTGATATATTTACTGACTCCGTTCATATTCCCGATTTTCAACCGATACATATACCAGCACAGTTTGGCCTCGATCTCGTTATTGAGCCGCATGCCCCTGTACTCTTCGGGGGTTTTGCCCGAACATTGGTGCGTATGGAAAAGCTCTTCGAGCAAAGTGATATCGTCGAGCCGAGACCCCATCCTGATCTCGAAATCGTCCCATACGGTACCGCCTTCGAAAGTATAGGCAGTCGGGATCATCACCGAACTTCCGAAAAAACCGGTGCGGATCGTTACATTCCCCCGGATCGAACCGATAATCTTCCCGGCCATGCAATCCTGGCGCAACGAATCCAGCAACGGTTCCAGTTTTTCCCTGCTGTCGGAAGCAAGCATTATATTTTCATTTTCCCGATAACGGGTGTTGGCCGGACTTCCCGGATTAGAGGAGGCACCGCCACCGCCGCCACCGCTGCCCGAAGGGCCCCGATCCTCTTCGGTAGGCTTGACGGGATCCGTATCCGAACGCTCATATTTGATATGGTTTACAGGGCGCTTGGCAGAAACCACAACCGCCTCTATACCGCCGCCGTCAACCGGCTCGCTTTTCTCTGACTCCGCCTCCGCACGTGTCACCGCTGTTTCCCGGCTGCACACGACACTCAGGCCATCCAGCATTTCGCCCAGGCGGGCAGTATTTTCCGCCTGTGTCCGCGACTTATCGTAAAGGAACGCTTCAGCCTGGCATGCTCCTCCGGCATAACGAACCGCATGAACCGGAAATCCGTCGAGCGAGGTGTAAACCGCCAGCCCGGTGAAATCCCCCTTGGAGCCGCTGTTGAGCAGCCTGTCGTAGTCGTCGGCCGTGCGCCCCGCGGCATAGTCCGGATCGGGAACATAAAAACGCAGATAGCTGCTCATGACACCGCTGCGGGAATCCTTTACGACGACCAGTTTGTGGTAGATCGGGGTAAAACGCGGTTCGCCGTACTCGTCGATCCGATAACGAAAATAGCGGAACTCGCCCCGGACAGGCACATCGGTACTGGAAAGCACTTCCCCGGCCGAGACCGTCGCCAGCGACCAGTCGGGCATATAAGTCCCGAGCGTCAGCGTCCCCTCTTCACTCCTGGCTCTGGTCGGTGCCGCAACACGCTCGAAATAGCGGCGTGCCTCGGCCACGGACATAGTTTCCGGATTTCCGGCCTGCGCGGTATCATTCGCCGCATGATCGGAACAGGCCGAAAGGGCATACAGGACAACAGTACATCCTGCGGCAATCAAATAGGATCGTTTTTTCATAGGCTGTGGTTTCAGGGTTTCCGTCGTGACGTAAGTTGTTTTAAAATTAACAAATATTTACGACATCCCAAAAACTTCGGATACCCTTACGGTTATTGAGTTAAAAATATAACATAAATCCTTGCTGTTACGGAAATAACAGTTATATTTGCAATGAAAAAACCGCATTTGAATTTTAAACGATAACCACACCATGAACGTACCCGCAAATCTGAAATACTCGAACGACCACGAGTGGTGCCGCGTCGAGGGCGACACGGCCGTAATCGGCATCACCGACTTCGCACAGAGCCAATTGGGCGACATCGTCTTCGTAGACGTGCCGACCGTAGGCGAAACCCTCGCCGCGGGCGAAGTATTCGGCTCGATCGAAGCCGTGAAAACCGTGAGCGACGCATTCCTGCCCATCGGCGGCGAGATCCTCGAATTCAACGACGCCGTGGATGCCGACCCCGCCATCGTCAACAAGGACGCATACGGCGCAGGCTGGCTCATCAAGGTCAGGATGACCGACCCGGCCGAGTACGACGCACTGCTGAGCGCCGCGGATTACGAAAAGCTGATAGGCTAAACACAAAAAATAAAAAGCTATGTCTAAAGTTACAGTAGTAGGTGCAGGTGCCGTAGGCGCAACCTGCGCAAATGTGATGGCTTGCCGCGAAGTTGCGAGCGAAGTCGTCCTGATCGACATCAAGGAAGGTCTTTCGGAAGGCAAGATGCTGGACATGTACCAGTGCTCGACGCTGATGGATTTCGACACCAAGCTCGTGGGCGTCACCAACGACTATAAGCAGACCGCCAATTCGGACGTGGTAGTCATCACCTCGGGTATTCCCCGCAAGCCGGGCATGACCCGCGAGGAGCTGATCGGCACCAACGCCAACATCATGAAGGGCGTGATCGAGAACGTGGTGAAATATTCGCCCCGCGCCATCATCATCGTGGTAGCCAACCCGATGGATACGCTGACCTATCTGGCGCTCAAGGCGTCGGGCCTTCCGAAGAACCGCATCATCGGCATGGGCGGCGCACTCGACTCGTCACGTTTCAAGTGCTACCTGGCCAAGGCTACGGGCGCCAACATCAACAATGTCGACGGCATGGTCATCGGCGGCCACGGCGACACGACGATGATTCCGCTCGTCTCGAAGGCCACCGTCAACGGCGTACCCGTTTCGCAGTTCGCATCGAAGAAAAAACTCGATGAGGCCGTAGCCAACACGATGGTGGGCGGCGCGACGCTGACCAAACTCATCGGCACGTCGGCCTGGTATGCCCCGGGAGCCGCTTCGGCCATGATGGTCGAGGCGATCCTCAACGACCAGAAGAAAATGATCCCCTGCTCGTGCTACCTCGAAGGTGAGTACGGACAGTCGGACATCTGCATCGGCGTGCCCGCGATCATCGGCCGCAAGGGCATCGAGAAGATCGTGAAGATCGACCTTTCGAAAGAAGAGGCCGAGAAATTCGCAGCTTCGGCCGACGCCGTCCGCAAGACCAACAACGTGCTCCACGAGATCAAGGCGATTTAAACTGCGAACACACAACAGATTTCAAACCCGTCCCAAACAATCTGGGGCGGGTTTTTCATTGCCTAAACACCTCAGCACCCGCCAATTTCGAACCGCATTTGCTCACCAAACGGGCTGATTTGACATATTAAAGAATTTTGCATACTATGAATTATTGCCGACCTTTGCCGGCGCAATTATGAAGAATACGAGCCTACATAGCGCAAAAATGAACGCCGCCCCTATTCGTAATACGTTCGGGGGGGGGAATTTTGCCATGTAGTTGAGACAATCGACATATCCTTTCAACGGGAACCGTATCCGCGTACTGCGGATACGGTTCCCGTTTCATTTTTTACGCGGAATCAATTTTCACTTTCAAATCAATTCATCCCATATGGAAAAAGCAACGTATGAAACTCCGGCAATAGAACTGCTGGAAATCCGCACCGAACAAGGCTTTGCGGTATCGGTCTCCACACCCGAAAACGGACACGACTCGTTCACCGAAGAAGATTATGAATGGTAAACCCACAAATGATGATGAGCATGAGAAGTATGAAAACAATTCTGGCCTGCGCCTGCGCCGTGCTGGCAGTCTCCTGCGCCGAAAAGAATGAAATCGCAAAACCCGCTCCCGAAACCCGTACCATTACCCTCAACGCAACGTCCGAAACAATCGCGTCGCAAGACAAAACCCGCACGGCACTGGATAAGGACGGTCTGAGCGTCGTCTGGAAGAAAGGTGACCTGATCCAACTGTGGTACCTCAAAAATGACGGGTCCTACGCAAAAGCAGGCGAACTTGCCGCCCTGTCCCAAGGCAATAGCACTACGTTCACCGGCGAATGCACTTTCACCGACGAAGCGGAAACACCCGATTATCTCGCAGTTTCATGCTATTGCGCCAATGGCCCCGAAGTACTCAACACGGTAAAATACGAAAACGGGAAATTCATATTCTCCAACCCCGGAGAGGCATCTGCCGTATTCAAACCATCGCTCAACTACCCTTCGCCCAACTCCTATGAGTTCGCAGTTCGTAACCCTGCCGTCGCCCACGGCACCGATCTGAACGCCATGACATTCAAAAATATATTCGGCGTCATGAAGTTGACAATCCAGACAAGACGCAGTGCACAATACCAGATTACCTTCCAAGCCACAGGTATGGCCCAAAGAAAGGACTTCACCGGAGAATATCATTACGACCCTGCGACCGGAACCGGAGAATTAATAAGAGATCATACCACCTCTCCGATCACCATCGAACCGCAAGGGCAGAATATCGGCGCAGAATTCGTGTATTATATCCCCGTCGCTCCCGGCACCTACAACGATTTCACCATGAAAGTTTACGATTTCGGAGAGGATTACTACGAACGAAAAGCGACCAAACCGCTCGAAATAAAGGCTGGTGTCATCACCAACCTCGGAAGATTCGTAGATAATTTACAATAATTCGAACCGCCCGACAACACAAACGTCCGAAGTCAGACTTCGGACGTTTGTCGTATTCAGCAGTCCCAAAAGGAGGGAATCAGAAACTGAACTTCGCGCCGACGAACCAGCTGCGGGGCAGCGACGGGCCGTAAATGTAGCCCGAGTCGCGGTCTACACCCTTGTCGAAGTCCTTCTGGTAGGCGTTGAACAGGTTCTGCACGCCACCGTAAAGCTGCATGGTTATCTCCTTGTAGATACGCACGTCGTACGACAGGCGGATGTTCATGTCGAAGAACGACGGGGTCGAAACGGCTACGTCCTGCCCGACGCCCGACCCGGCCATGTGCTGCACCAGCATCGACCCGGTGCAGGTTCCCGACAGGTCGGCCGTGAAATTCCGCACCGGCTTGAACGACGCGGTGAAATAGCCGTAGGCATCGGGCGTGCGGAACATCCGGCGCACGGGCGGCACCTCTGCGTCCTCGCTCCAGTATTCGGGCTCCTTGTAACGGCTCTGCTGGAGCGTCACCCCCGCCTGCAACTCGAACCAACGGGTAAAGGCAGCGCGCCCCTCGACATTGAAGCCGCGCACCGTCGCACCCGAACCGTTGTAACGTTCCTTGACCTTGCCGCCGTCGGCCGCATCGTCCATGTCGCGCAGCGCAAACACATCGTCGAGGATCGTATAGAACCCCTCGACCAACAGGTTGGTCTGCACTTTCCCGAACGTATGGTAAAGGTCGGCCGAGAGGCTCACGCTGTGCGAGCGCTCCTCCTTCAGGTCGTCCGCAAGCTGGATGCGCACCCGCTCTCCGCCCACGATGGCGATGTGCATGTCCTCGTCGAACGCCTGCGGGGCACGGTAGCCCCCGGCGTAGCTCACGCGCAGGTTCACCGCTTCCGACGGGTTGAAACGCACGTTGACGCGAGGGCTGAATATCACATGGTCTACGAGGTTGTGTTTGTCGAGGCGGCCACCGACAAGCAGCGACCACTTCCTGGTCTTCCACTCGTTCTGCAGGTAGGCCCCCACGATATGCACCGTCTGGTCGGTGTGGATGTCGTAGCCGACCGAACGGTCACCCAGGTCGTCGTAACTGTACTCCGTTCCGAACGTCAGCTCCGAGGGCATGAACAGCAGCTTCCTGAACTCGTGGATATACTGCATCCCCGCCGCCACGGTCAGGTCGTGCGTCGTCCCGTAGGCATCGGGATCCTGCTTGCTGCCGTAGTAGCTCTTGCGCGCCGTATTCTGGAACGAGACATAGGTGTTGAAACGGTTGCGGCGGTCGGGCGACGAGATGTCGAACGAAAGGCTGCCCCCGTCGATCGAATGGTCGATCTGCTCGGCGACCTGCGCCTCGTGGGGCGGCCGGTCGAGCAGGTCGCCCCCGCGGCGGAATTCGTTGATATGGTGGTACTGCGCCGTGATGCGCGAATAGGCGCCCGTACGGAAGAACGAGCGCATGCCCACCGACTGGCTGTTGATGACGGGCACTTCGGTGAAGCCGTCGCCGTCGTGGTCGTAGCCCGAGCGGTGGCGGCTCTGGCCGAAGACGCAAAGCCCCGCCCGGCCGCTCTCGGTGACGAGCGAAGCATTGAGCATCGTATTGTTGTCATAGGAATTGCTGCCGCCGATCGAAGTGAGCGTATGCGACATCTGCGCCGAATTGCGCGAAGGCTCCTTCGTAATGACGTTGATCGTGCCGCCGATGGCCGACGACCCGAACAGCGCCGAACCGCCGCCGCGCAGCACTTCGACACGCTCGATCATGTTGGCCGGGATCTGCTCCAGGCCGTATACGCCCGTCAGGGCCGAGAATACCGGGTGCGAATCGACCAGAATCTGCGAATAATGGCCGTCGAGACCGTTGATGCGCACCTGCGTGAAGCCGCAGTTCTGGCAGTCGTCCTCGACACGCACGCCGGGCTGGAACGACAGCCCCTGTGCCAGGCACGAGGCGTTGGTCTTCTCGAACAACCCGGCGTCCAGCACGCTCACCAGAGCAGGCGCCTCCCGGCGCAGCCGGGCGGAACGGCTGGCCGACACGACCACCTCGTCCATCGAGATGCCGCTCTGCACCACCTCGAAATTCAGTTCGGCCGTCTGTCCGCGTCGAAGCGTCACCTGCTGCGTCTGCGAGGCATAACCCAACGCGCGGACTTCGAGCGTCAGCGCGCCCTCGGGCAGGTTTTTCAGGAAATAATGCCCCGAAGCGTCGGTCGTGGTACCGAATGCCGTGCCCGTCACGGCGATGGTCGCATAGGGAATATGTTCATGCGTGTCGCGGTCGACCACATGGCCGAAGATATTGGCGTCGGTACTTTTCTTCGGCGCCTCGACACCCAGTACCAGTACGCACCGGCACATGAAGAGTGCCAGCAAAATATATTTTTTCATTGCTTGTCAGATAATAAGTAAATAGTATGACCCGGGCTGCATGCACCCGGTAAACCGATCGGAGAAGAAAACCCAGGGATTGGGGCTACGCCACGGGAGGCGCACGCAGCGAAATGCCCGACGCCTGCTCGTAGAGTTTGCAGCGGGTTGCCTCGGGCAGCAGCACGGCCAGCATCCGGGCATAGAACGAATGCACGGTCGGCGCGATGTCGAGATAGGGGAAGAAATAGAAATCGTCGATAATACACCTGTCGACGATGATCGTATGCGCGCCGTTGTCGGGCACCAGGTCGCCGCAGTGCGCGGAGAAATGCGCATGGTCTTCGTTGTAGATGTGCACCTTCTGCCCCGCGTAGGCCGCGAGCAGGATCAGCAGCAGCAAAGCCGCATAGAGTCTTTTGGGTGCGTAGCGTATCATCTTTCCGGGCCAAAGATAGCAATAAAAAAGGGCCGTTCAAAACGGCCCTGCAAAAATACCCGAAAATGGGGATATATGTCGTGTCCTCGCACCCGGTTGCCGGGAGGCGGACGATGGGCGCCGCCACCCTGCGGATCGGGCGCCTCAGATGCTGATGTCGAGGATCTCGAAATGGATCGTCCCGGCGGGCACCTCCACGTCGACGCGGTCGCCTTTCTTGTGCCCCAGCAATGCCTTGGCGATGGGCGTACCGATCGCCAGCTTGCCTTCGCGCAGGTTGGCCTCGTGCTCGGCGACGATCGTGTAAGCCACCTCCTTCTTGGTGTTGTGGTTCAGCAGCGACACCTTGCTCAGTATCTGCACCTTGCTCTTGTCGATCTTCGACTCGTCGATCACCCGGGCATTGGCAAGCGAATCCTCCAGCTTGGCAATACGCATCTCCAGCAGACCCTGCGCCTCGCGGGCGGCGTCGTACTCCGCGTTCTCCGAAAGGTCACCCTTGTCGCGCGCTTCGGCAATAGCCGCCGATATCGCCGGACGCTCGACGGAACGCATGTGGTCGAGCTCATCCTTGAGTTTTTTGTAACCCTCCGCTGTCAGATAAATAATCTCTTTTGCCATAATATTAAACGAGTCCGACGTACTTGAATTTCATAACGCTGCGAAAGATTCCGAACATGGGGCCCGTCGAACTCACATTAGGCATCCGGTGATGCCCGTCCCACATCCAAAATCCTCCTGTATTCCCCTTTGCGGCGGGGGAACCCTGTAAAACAAACAACGTAAAAAAATAAGAATCCTGACCGGTGAAGGCCAGAACCCTGTTTCCATTGTATACAGCAAAGATAGAAAGTTATTTTCTAATTTCCAAATCTTTTTTCGCGGCGCATGGCACGGAGTATGCGCCTCGCGCGGGATATGTATATCGTACTCCTGCTCCACTTAGCCTGGGCGCTCATGGCCGTCCCCGTCGTCACGCGCCAGCAACGCGTCCCCGCCTCGGCGGCAGCCTGGCTGGCGCTGATCCTGCTGCTGCCCGTCGCCGGCACGCTGCTCTACATACTGGCCGGCTACCGCCGCAACGGCCCCGCGGCGGATTGCCCCGCCTGCCGCGGCGACCGCCTCGAACAGATCATCGCCCACGGATGCGGCACACGCCCCACCCGGTACAACCGCGTCGGGCTGCTCCACAACGGCAACAACGCCTTCACGGCACTGATCGCCTCGCTGCAACGGGCCACGCGCTCGATCCACATGGAGTACTACATCATCCGCGACGACCGCATCGGGCGCACCATCGCCGAAATACTGATCCGCAAAGCCCGCGCGGGGCTCGAGGTGCGGGTGATCTACGATGCCGTCGGCTCGTGGCGCCTGAGCCGCAAGACACTGCGCCGCATGCACGACGCGGGGGTCGAGACGGCGGCTTTCGAACCGATCCGCTTCCCGTGGTTCACCACGCGCGTCACGCACCGCAACCACCGCAAGATAGTCGTCACCGACGGCAAGGTCGCCTACCTGGGCGGCATAAACATCGCCAAATACTACCTCGACGGGGATTACATGGGCAAATGGCGCGACGAACACCTGCGCGTGGAGGGCGACGCCGTGGCCGACCTGCAACGGCTCTTCATCGCCGACTGGGCGCGTGTACGCGGCGAATACCTCGACAGCCGCCGCTACATCGCCCCGCACGGCATCAGGCAGCGGCTGCCGATCCAGCTGGCCTGGGCCGAGGAGGGGCCCTCGCGGCTGACCATCGCCGACGCCTTTGCCTCGGCCATCGTCCGGGCGCACCGCACCATACGCATCTCCTCGCCCTATTTCCTGCCCCCGGCCCTGTTGCTCGACGCGCTCCGGCTGGCAGCACGCGGCGGGGTGCGGGTACAGGTGATGATCCCCTCGTGCAGCGATTCGCCGTTCACCGACCTGATTTCCGACTCCTACATCGGCGACCTGCTCGACGCCGGGGTCGAACTCTACCGCTACGACAACGGCTTCCTGCACGCCAAGCTGCTGATCGTCGACGAGGACACCGCCTCGGTCGGCACGGCGAACATGGATTACCGCAGCCTGCTGGACAACCTCGAAGTCACGGCTTTCATCCGCGACCGGAGCGTCGTGCGGGCGCTCTCGGCCACCTACGACGACGACCTTGCCTCGTGCCGCCGGATCGCGCGGGAAACATGGCGGCCTGCGGCATGGCGGCGCACATTGGGCGACGCGCTGCGGCTGGTCTCGCCCCTGATGTAGCGCAAGCCGCCGATCGACATTTCCGCACCGGGCCCGGCGCGCCGTTCCCCTGATTTCCGTAATTTTCCCCTCTTACCGCCTGCCTGTCCGCGCCGCCGGGGAGAGGCTTCCCTCCGTCCGCCACCGGCGCCGGAAGCACCTCCGGCCACGGATTCGGATGCCGCCGTGCGACATCCCGGGAGACCCGCGGGCCTCCCGCCCGGACGGGAACGGGAAATACGGCTCGGCGCCTTATTATTACGCACAATAAATTTTTTTGGAAATCGTTAATTTATGCGTAACTTTGCGCGATAAAGCGCCGTAAAAGATTTATCAATGAAGCAGACTTTTTTATACGCCGTGTGCGGGGTGATTCTGGTCACCGCATTTAGCGGATGCGCAGGCATCAACTCCCTGCTCAAAAGCGGACAACCCGAACTGATTTACAGCAAGGCGCTGGAGTACTACCAGAAAGAGAAGTGGTCGCGTGCCTCGACGCTCTTCGAGGGCGTCCAGCACTACTACATCGGCACGCCGCGCGAAGACAGCGTCTCGTTCTTCAACGCCCGCTGCAAGTTCAAGAACCGCGACTATGACACCGCCTCGGCCCTGTTCGACGATTTCCGCCGCAAGTTCGGCCGCAGCGCCTTCATCGAAGACGCCGAAGGCATGTACGCACTCTGCTTCTACTACCTCTCGCCCGGCCCCTCGCGCGACCAGACGATGACCGGGCAGGCACTGATCGCCATCAACGAGTTCATGTCGCGCTACCCCCACAGCGACCGCGTCGAGAATTTCAAGCAGATCAACGGCGAACTGACGCAGCGGCTGCACGACAAGTCCTACCTGAACGCCTACACCTACTATAAGATAGGCCGTTACAAATCGGCCATCGTATCGCTGAAGAATGCGCTCAAACAATTCCCGGACAGCAACCACCGCGAGGAGATCATGTACATGATCGTGGACGCCAGCTACCGCTTCGCCAACAACTCGGTCGCAAACAAGCAGACCGACCGCTATCTCTCGATGCTCGACTCCTACCTCTCGTTCAAGGAGGAGTTCCCCGAATCGAAATACACCAAGGAGGTCGACCGCATGGCCAAGCACGCACGGGACTACCTCGACCGCAACAAGAAGGACGAAGACAAAGACAACAACATATAACAATGGAAATCAAGAAGAACATCCCCAACAACACCATCACGCGCAAGCTGGTGGATCTGGACAAGGAAACGGGCAACATCTACGAAACGGTGAACATCATCGCCCGCCGTGCCAACCAGATCTCGACCGAACTGAAGACCGAGCTCAGCCGCAAGCTCGCCGACTTCTCTTCGCCGACGGACACCATGGAGGAGACCTTCGAGAACCGCGAGCAGATCGAAATCTCGCGCTACTACGAACGCCTGCCCAAGCCCGCGATCATCGCTACCGAGGAGTTCCTCGACGGCGAACTCTTCTACAAGGAGAACAAAGAGGTCAAGGAGTCCTAACGATACCGCCATGGATTTGCAGGGAGGTGGCATACAAGGCCCCGGCGCAGGCGCTGCCTGCCCGGCCGAAGGAGTGGCCGGACGGCACATACTGCTGGGCATCACGGGAAGCATAGCGGCCTACAAGGCGGCTGTGCTCTGTCGTTTATTGAGGACGGCGGGCGCCGAGGTGCGTGTCGTGATGACCCCGCTGGCCAAGCAGTTCATCACCCCGCTGACGATGGCCACGCTCTCCAGAAACCCGATCCTCGTGGAGTTCTTCGACCCCGAGAACGGAGCCTGGAATTCCCATGTCTCGCTCGGCGAATGGGCCGACTGCTACCTGATCGCCCCCGCCACGGCCAATACACTGGCCAAAATGGCATGCGGCATCGCCGACAACCTGCTGCTGACGACCTACCTCTCGGCCCGCTGCCCGGTGGTCGTCGCCCCCGCCATGGATTTGGACATGTACGCCCACCCCACGACCCAGGAGAACCTGCGCCGGCTGGCCGGACTCGGCGTGCGGATCGTCGAACCCGCCGAAGGGGAGCTCGCCAGCGGGCTCACGGGCAAGGGACGCATGGCCGAACCCGCGGAAATCGCCGCCTATGTCGGCAAACTCCTCTCCGCGGAAAACCCCGAAAAAAAAAAGCGCCTGTCCGGTAAACGCTTCGTCGTAACGGCCGGCGCCACGATCGAAGCCATCGACCCCGTGCGGTTCATCTCGAACCACTCGTCGGGAAAGATGGGCTATGCCATCGCCGGAGCGCTGGCCGCACGCGGTGCGCAGGTGACCCTCGTCACGGGGCGTACGTCGCTGCCGACGCCCCCGGGCGTGGAACGCGTGGACGTGCTCTCGGCCGCCCAGATGTACGATGCCACGACCCGAGCCTTCGAGGGCGCCGACGGCGCTGTCATGTGCGCCGCCGTGGCAGACTATACGCCCGACACGGTTTCGCAGACCAAACTCAAGAAGGGCGAGGGCGAAATGCACATCACCCTGCGCCGTACGCGCGACATCGCCGCAGAGCTGGGAGCCTCCAAAGGCGGCCGCCTGCTGGTCGGCTTCGCCCTCGAAACGCACGACGAACAGGCCAACGCCGAGGCGAAGCTCGCGCGAAAGAACTTCGATTTCATCGTCCTCAACTCGCTGCGCGACGCCGGCGCGGGATTTCGCGGCGACACCAACAAGGTGACCTTCATCGACCGCAACGGCCGCGAGCCGCTGCCCCTGATGCCGAAGAGCGAAGTAGCCGGACGTATCGTCGACAAAATCGAATCACTGTTAAAATAAAGACCGCCATGTTACGCCGTCTGTCGGTTGAGAACTACGTGCTTATCGACAAGCTCGAAATGGAGCTGGATCCCCACCTGAATATCATCACGGGTGAAACGGGAGCCGGGAAATCCATCCTGCTCGGTGCCCTCGGCCTGCTGCTGGGCGCCAAGAACGACGGCTCGGCCATGAAGGACGCCGCACGCAACTGCGTGGTCGAAGGCACCTTCGACCTCTCGGGGCGCGACATGGAGGCTTTCTTCGCCGGGAACGACCTCGACTATGCGCCGGAGACTACCGTAACGCGCATGATAACCCCGGCCGGCAAGAGCCGCGCTTTCATCAACGACCTCCCGGTGCAACTGGCGCAGCTGCGCGAATTCGGCACCCGCCTGATCGACATCCACTCGCAGCATCAGAACCTGATCCTCTCCTCGGAAGAGTTCCGCACCTCGGCGCTCGACACCGTGGCCGGGAACGGGGAACTGCTCGCACAATATGCCGCGCAGTATACGCGGCTTACGGAACTGCGGCGCCGGCTCGCCGCCCTGCGCGAAGCCGCCGCCGGCGGACGCCGCGACGAGGAGTGGCTCCGCTTCCAGAGCGAAGAGCTCACGGCTGCCAACCTCCGCGAAGGGGAACAGGCCGCCATCGAGGAAGAACTGGCCGTACTGGAGAACGCCGACCGCATCGGCGAGGTGCTCACTACGCTCCGCAACGCCCTCGATGCCGACGAAACCGGAATGCTCACGCTCCTGAAAAATTCCGAGAACGACCTGACGCGCATCCGCGAACATTTTCCCGCGGCCGGGGAATACGCCGCACGCCTGCACTCCGTACTCGAGGAGCTGAAGGACATCGACAACGCCGCCGCCGCCGACAGCGAACGCCTCGATGCCGACCCCGAACGGCTGGCCAAACTCGCCGCACGCCTCGACGCCCTCTATGCCCTGCAACAAAAACACCGTGTCGCCTCCGAAACGGAGTTGATCGCAGCCCGCGACCGCTATGCCGCACAACTCGCCGCCATCGTACACGGCGACGAAGAGATCGCAGCGGCTGAAAAAGAACTGGACGCGGCCGTGCAGAAGGCCGGCGCGCTGGCCGACAGGCTGCACAAGGCACGTGCAAAAGCCGCCCCGGCCTTCGAAAAACAGATCCTGGAGACACTCGCCCAGCTGGGCATGCCCGAAACCGTATTCAAGGTGACGCTCACCCCGCTCCCCGACCTCGGGCGCACGGGACGCGACGGCGTGGCGTTCCTCTTCTCGGCCAACCGCAACGCGACGCCCCAGAGCGTCGAGCGTATCGCCTCGGGCGGTGAGCTCTCGCGGGTCATGCTGGCGCTCAAATCCCTGCTGGCCCGGCGCATGCAGTTGCCGACGGTCATCTTCGACGAGATCGACACGGGCGTCTCGGGGCGCATCGCCGACGCCATGGGCGAGATCATCGAATCGCTCTCCGCGACGTTGCAGGTCGTGGACATCACCCACCTGCCTCAGGTGGCGTCGAAAGGCGCAGCACATTTCGTGGTCTACAAACGCGACGGACGCACCGGCATCGCCCGCCTGACGGACGAGGAGCGCATCACCGAGATCGCCAAGATGCTCTCCGGCAGCCGCATCACCGATGCCGCCATAGCCCAGGCACGCATCCTGCTGGGCAAATAACCGCACACGCAACGCCCCGGCATCGGGACGGATAATCCGTCCCGACGCTCTTTTAACCCCGCAATAACCGCAACTTTACACATCATGGACGAATTACTGAAGATCGCCGCCGCGAACCAGCAGCGCGCCCGCGAAGTCATCCGCGACACCGACCTCGAAGCGATCTGGCAACAGGTCGGCGCCGAACCCAACCTGGTCGGGTCGCTCCGTACGGGACTGCTGATGACGCACCGCGACATCGACTTCCACATCTACTCCTCACCGCTGCGCCTTGCGGACAGCTTCGCCGCCATGGCACGCCTGGCCGAAAACAGCCGCATCCGCAGCATCACCTTCAACAACCTGCTCGACGCCCCCGACCAGTGCCTCGAATGGCATGCCTGGTATGCCGATGCCGACGACCGGTTATGGCAGATCGACATGATCCACATGCCGAAAGGTTCGGCCTACGACGGCTATTTCGAACGGGTAGCCGACCGCATCGCCGCCGTGCTGACCGACCGGACGCGCGAAACGATCCTCCGGCTCAAATACGAAACCCCCGAGGCGGAGAAGATCATGGGTATCGAATACTACCAGGCCGTACTGCGCGATGGCGTGGGTACCTATGCGGAATTCGAAGCCTGGCGCGCCGCCAACCCCGTGACGGGGATCCTGGAGTGGATGCCCTGACAAAAAGTGGAGCCCCGTCCTGCAAGGGAAGGATCGGAACCGGGAGCCGGGAACAGGGCCGGCAATGGCACAGCACACGCCGTCGGTATCGGGCATTCAACACCGTGCATCGGGCAATCCGGCATCCCCGGGGCACGCAGCGCATGACAACAAGCCCGCACATAAAAAAAAGCAACCCCGCAGGGTTGCTTTTTTCAATCGGCGACGGCACCGCAGCCCGCCTCGGCCGCTATCGGCACGGGCTCAGTCAGCCCGGTATTTCCTGTTGGTGACGTCGATCGTCCGGGCTTCGAACAGCCCCAGGTCGGCGGCAGGGCAAGCATTCGCAGGGACATTCCTGCCATCGTAAATATCGGCAAAATTATAGCTGTTGTCCGTAGTCAGCCAGTTCCACATCTCGGGATATACCTCCTTGATATGCACCGATTCGCGCGGATAGTTGAACCAGTCGAACCCGCAGAGGTAGCCGCCTTTCTCGTCGACATATTCCGTCCCCGTGGTGGTGATCACCAGTCCGTAGGGCAATTTGTCCTTGTCGAACGAATCGTTCAGGTAGGCAGTCGACAAGGCATAAAGTTCCACGCCGTTATCCACCTCGATATACCACTCAACGCGCATCGGGCCGTTCCCTTCGATCTTCGACACATCCCAGTTGCGGATCGTCGACCCCAGGTACTCCCCGACCTTGATATTGGCCTTGTCGTAGGTATTGAGCGTTCCCTCCATCGACTTGAAATACTGCGACCGGCAATCGGCACCTTCGGGGGTGATCAACCCCTTGAAGATACGCTTGCCGCCCTTGTAAACGACACATCCCAGTTTGATGGATTTCGTCGACCCCAACGCCACGGGCTGTACGCCGAACCCGAAGATATTCTGCCGGGTCTGGTACAGCACATGGATGACCAGGTCGTTGTAATCGTAATCCCCGCGCCTGGAGTCCTCGAAACATACTACCTGGAACAACTGCGATTTGTTGCCTGCGAAATTGGGGTACTCATCGCGCGGGACGAACGTCGTCGTCAGCCCCTCGTCCGAACGGGTCAGGGTCATCCGCGGCACCCAGATCGTCATGGGGCTTTCGGCTTCGGCCAGCGTCACCCCGTATGCCTTCACTACGGTGATGCAACCTTCTTTCACGGGGACATCGTACGTGCCGGCCGTTTGGTAATGGTCGATGTCGACGTCCACGGGACTGCCGGGACGGACATCGCTTTTCTCAATGCAGGAGGCAGCCAGGAAGGCCAGCATCAAGATCGTAAGACATTTCTTCATTATGGGCATGTTAGATCAATCAAATAGGGTTCGCATCTCCCGTTGCACATCTTCCCACTCCAAGGAACCCGATTATTTTTCGCAGCCAAAGATAGACATTACAACTCCGAAAACCAAACAAATCGGCCAAAAATAGATACGATATAGCCCAATATCCTTTTTTCGGGGCAATAATTCCCGCTGCCACACCGCACAGGCCGCCCCTGCTGCAACACCTGCCATCGTACCGGCTGCCAACGCCCCGCCCCCGGGCGGCCGACTGCCACCCGGGCTCCACACAACCGAACCAGAGGGTGCATTTTTCCGCCCGTATTATCCGCAGGGCAAAAGATGCAGACACCTGACACACAGTTCCCGAAATGTCTACCTGCCGGCCTTTTTTTGCTATTTTTCGTATATTTGCCTTGCAAACAGGGCTCCGGCCCGCTAAATTCTAACGACTATGAAGAAATATTTTGCAGAAATGCTGGGGACAATGGTTCTCGTACTGATGGGCTGCGGAAGCGCCGTATTCCTGGGCTGCGACGCACCGGCCGAGATACTGGCCGTAGCTTTCGCATTCGGCCTGTCGGTCGTGGCAATGGCCTACTGCATCGGCGGCATCTCGGGCTGCCACATCAACCCGGCCATCACACTCGGCGTATGGCTCTCGAAGCGCATGGGCGGCAAAGACGCAGCCGGCTACATGCTCGGGCAATTCGCCGGGGCGCTGATCGGCTCGGCCATCCTCTACCTGCTCACCTCGACGGGGGGCTACGGCGCAACCACAGCCACGGGGGCAAACGCCTTCGGCCAGGGCGAAATGGCACAGGCCCTTGTCGCCGAAGTGGTCTTCACGTTCATCTTCGTGTTGGTCGTGCTCGGCTCCACGGACAGCGAAAAGGGCGCAGGAAACCTGGCCGGACTGGCCATAGGCCTCACGCTGGTGTTGGTGCATATCGTCTGCATCCCCATCACGGGCACCTCGGTGAACCCCGCCCGCAGTTTCGGCCCTGCGCTCTTCGCAGGGGGCACGGCGCTCTGCCAGCTATGGCTCTTCATCGTCGCGCCCTTCATCGGGGCAGCCCTCTCGGCCGGCGTATGGAAGATGCTGGGCTGCAAATGCGCGGACAAAAAATAGCCCTGCGGCCAACGAAGTACCCGCCGCCCCGGGCGGAACCCTTCCCGGCCAACCGCCCGCAGCGCCGGAGAATGCCGCCTCGATCGCTTCGCGGCAAAACAAAAATCGGAGCCTCCGTAAGAGGCTCCGATTTCCTATTATGAATCGGTGACTACATCATGCCGCCCATACCGCCTGCGGGCATCGCAGGCATGGCGGGAGCATCGGATTTCTTCTCCGCCAGCACGCATTCGGTGGTCAGGAACATCGAAGCGATCGAAGCGGCATTCTCCAGCGCAACACGCGACACCTTCGTCGGGTCGATGATACCGGCCTTCAGCAGGTCTTCGTACTTGTCGTCGCGGGCGTTGTAACCGAAGGCATCCTTGCCCTCCTTCACCTTGTTGACAACGACCGAACCTTCGCCGCCGGCGTTCTCGACGATCTGGCGCAGCGGCTCCTCGATCGCACGTTTCACGATCTGGATACCGGTCGTCTGGTCTTCGTTGGCACCCTTCATCCCTTCGAGAGCCGCCGTAGCACGGATGTAAGCCACACCGCCGCCCGGGACGATACCCTCTTCGACAGCGGCACGGGTCGCAGCCAGTGCGTCGTCCACGCGGTCTTTCTTCTCCTTCATCTCGACTTCGGTAGCGGCACCCACATAGAGTACGGCCACACCGCCGGCCAATTTGGCCAGACGCTCCTGAAGCTTCTCCTTGTCGTAATCCGACGTAGCCTTGTCGATCGAGGAGCGGATCTGAGCAACACGGGCTGCGATCTCCTCCTTCTTGCCGGCACCGTCGACGATCGTAGTGTTCTCCTTGTTGAGCGTCACCTTGTCCGCCGTACCGAGCATCGAAAGGTCGGTATCCTCCATCTTCATACCCTTGTCGGTCGAGATCACCGTAGCACCCGTCAGGATGGCGATATCCTCGAGCATCTCCTTGCGGCGGTCACCGAAGCCCGGAGCCTTGCAGGCGGCGATCTTCAGCGTACCGCGCAGCTTGTTGACAACGAGCGCCGACAGCGCCTCGCCGTCCACGTCCTCGGCGATGATCAGCAGCGAACGGCCGCTCTGCGCCACCGGCTCGAGCACGCCCATCAGTTCCTTCATCGTCGAAATCTTCTTGTCGGTAATCAGGATGTAGGGCTTCTCAAGCTGTGCCTCCATCTTCTCGGGATCGGTCATGAAGTAAGCCGAGATATAACCGCGGTCGAACTGCATACCCTCTACGACCTCCACATGGGTCTCGGTGCCCTTGGCCTCCTCGACGGTGATCACACCTTCGTTGTTGACCTTCGCCATCGCCTCGGCGATCAGCTTACCGATCGTCTCGTCGTTGTTGGCCGAGATGGTGGCCACCTGCTCGATCTTATCGAAATCCGAACCCACCTCCTGGCTCTGCTTGCGCAGGGACTCGACCACCTTGGCCACGGCCTTGTCGATGCCGCGCTTCAGATCCATCGGGTTGGCACCGGCCGTCACGTTCTTCAGGCCTACGCCGATGATCGACTGTGCGAGCACCGTGGCAGTCGTCGTACCGTCGCCGGCATCGTCGTTGGTCTTCGAGGCGACCTCGCGTACCATCTGGGCGCCCATGTTGGCGAAAGCGTCTTCGAGCTCCACCTCCTTGGCCACCGTCACACCGTCCTTGGTGATCTGCGGCGCACCGAATTTTTTGTCGATGATCACGTTGCGGCCTTTGGGGCCCAGCGTCACCTTCACTGCGTTCGACAGCGCATCGACACCCTCCTTGAGCAGTTCGCGCGCCTCAACATTATATTTGATATCTTTTGCCATAACTTTATATTTTATATTCGTTCATAAGCTTATCCCCGAAGCCACCCTTTTCAAGGGGATTTTCAGAGGGAATGTAAAAATTTCGAGGTCAGAACAACCTGTTATCGTCAGATAATCGCCAAAATATCGTTCTGCTTCATGATCAGGTAATCCACGCCGTCGACCTGAATCTCCTGCCCGGCATACTTGCCGTAAAGTACCTGGTCACCGACCTTGACTTCCATCTTGACCTCCGAAGTACCGGGGCCCACAGCAACTACTTTACCTGCCAGCGGTTTCTCCTTCGCCGTGTCGGGGATGATCAGCCCGCCGGCCGTTTTCTCCTCCGCAGGGTTCGGGAGGACGAGTACACGATCCGATAATGGTTTTACATTCATAGCTTTTCAGTTTTTAGTTTATTATTGAACAGTTTGTTGCGCGTTAGCACCCATAGTCCCATCAATAGATGTGCCAACCGTTTTTTGGCAGACGCCATGTGACAAAGGTACAGTCCGGCCTGCCATTTTGTCACCCGGGGCATTTTCCCGAAGATTTTTCACCGTTTTTTTTGCACGGACAAAAAAAGTGTATTACATTTGCATCCCGATACGACCGTTCGACGGTCACACGGTGGATGTAGCTCAGTCGGTTAGAGCGTCGGATTGTGGTTCCGAAGGTCGTGGGTTCGAGCCCCATCTTCCACCCTTGAAAGCAGTTGACACAAACTGCAAAAAAGAGCAAAACCCTTATGTATCAGTGATATATAAGGGTTTTTCTTTTTGGGATCTGGACAAGGAAAGCAGCTAAAAGCAGGTATTTACCTACTTATCAGTGACCTTTTTTGCTCAACCATAAAATAGGTCACTAATAGCGATTATTTCATTCTGTTTCAGCTTTTTACCCTGTAACAAATCTGTGCTGTAAACGTATTACTCACAAACCATTTACAGCAGTATGGAAAGAAAGACTTTCAATAAAGTTGAAGTTCATTCTCGCCTCGGCATAGCTCGAACAAGTCCGGCTCGGCCCTCGGCTCGGCGAACTTTCAGCGTGGTGTTCTTACGCAGGAAGACCAAAATCGACAAGAAAGGCAAAGCGCCTATCTATGCCCGTGTAACCACCAGCGGACATGCGGTCGAAATCTTCACGCAATGCCATACTGAGCCGGATCATTGGGATCAACGGGCCGAACGATCATTGTGCAGGCATTTCTCGCAGCAGGATTCCAGAAAGTAATTACATACTTTGATGTACCAGAGATTTCGGAACCTATTTTTGTATCGAGTCACCGTTATTCATGGTCTTATTATCGTGTTTGCAAATCTGATTTTTCCTCAAATCGCCCGCCCGCAGCCGGGCACCGCGAAGCCGGACTGACCGGCATCAATATAGGTATCCGTCACAGGACACCGCAAGCGGATTAATTTTTCCCGGAAATTTCTTGCAGGTTATAAAAATTCACTACTTTTACCTGACAATACCCCGACGGATCATAATGGATGAAGAAAGACGATACCTCGAGGCACTGGCTCGAGACGACCGTTCCGCTTTCGATGCGCTTTACCTGAAATATGCTGCGAAGACGGAAGAATTCTTGTATCGTATGCTCAAGGATCACTCCGAAGCAGAGGACATCACGCAGGATATTTTCCTCAAAATATGGCGCAACCGCACTTCGATCGGCGCCGTGGACGCATTTGGCCCCTACCTCTTCCGCATGGCTCGCAACGCCGTCTACGACCGCTTCGACAACCGTTCGGTGCGCGAGAATTACGCCCGCAGGGCCAGCCTGCTACCCGAATACGAGCTTCCCGACAGCGCCATCGACAGCCGCGACCTGCTGCTGCTGATCCGCATGGTTGTCGAAAAAATGCCCGAACAACGGCGCCGGATCTTCCGCATGAGCCGCGAAGAGGGGCTTTCGAACGACCAGATCGCCGAACAGCTCTCCATCAGCCGCCGCACGGTCGAGAACCAGATTTCCCGCGCCCTGGCCGAGCTGCGGAAGCTTGTGAAGCTGATTCTTTTCTTTTTCTGAAAAATAATTCCACTTGCGACGTGCGTAGTCCCGATATGAACCGTCTTATTGGTAAACGGGCGAATCATTATGCGCAAAAACTATATAAAAGAGATCATCGAAACATTCCTCGGGAATGAGATGCCGCAGGAAGTGCAGCAGGCGTTCGGCGACTGGCTGCGCGACCCGGAAGCACGCACCGAGAAGGAACAAACGCTCGAAACCTACTGGGAAAGGCTCGAGGCCGCCGAGCGGCCCGGCCGCGACCGGAAGCTGGCCCGCCTGCACGAAGCCATCCGGCGCGAAGAGAGCTTCCGCCGCCGGAGCCTCTGGCGAAAGGTCGCGGCGGCAGCGGCGGTCGTACTGCTGGCCGTGGGCGTCAATTACTTCGCCGCACAGGGCTACCTGCGCAGCAGGGTACAGACCAACATCGTCACCTCGGCCCACGACAAAGGCGAGTACGTATTACCCGACGGCACCCGCATCTGGCTCAACGCCGGCAGCGTGCTGCGCTATTACGGTGATCTTTCGGGCCGCAAGCGCGTGGTCGAGCTCACCGGCGAAGCATTCTTCAAAGTCCGCCGCGACGAAAAACGCCCGTTCATCCTCAAAGCCGACGACATGAATATCGAGGTTCTCGGCACGGAATTCGATTTCATCAACTACGCCGAGTTCAGCACCACGGAAGTAATCCTCTGCAGCGGAAGCGTCCGCGCCTTCGGGGGCCGGCTGCCGCGGCCGGTAATCCTCAAGCCGGGCGAACGGCTGGCCTATTCGAAAAAAGACGGTCGCATCTCGCTGTCGCAGGTCACGGCGCTGAACTATTCGCAGTGGATGAACGGCGAGCTGTCGTTCGACAACGCCCCGCTCAGCGACATCATCGCCAATCTCCAGCGCTGGTACGCCGTCGAGATCGACTGTCCGGAAGAGTGGGCGCGCCAGGTCAGGATGTCGTTCGCAGTGATCCGCAACGAGAGCATCGACGAGATACTCAAAGCCATGTCGCTGGTCGTGGACATCAACTATGCGCGCGAGAACCGCCATGTGACGATTATTCCCAGAGAAAGTAGAAATCACAAGTAATACCAAACCTCAGCCTATGTAACATCGACTACCCGAACTTTCGTCCGGTCGGAACTTCCCGGCCTTGTGCCCTGGGCACAAAACTCCGCAAACCTAACCTAAACTTAAAATCTATGCGTAATTTTAGCAAAACCAGAATCCTCGGTGTCGTCTGTCTGGCATGGCTGCTGCTATGGCCCGCAGGTAGCCGGGCGCAAAGTTCGCCCACCGTCAGCATCGCCAGGACCAACGCGACCGTCCAACAAGTCCTGCGCGAGATAGAGCGCATGACCGAATACACGTTCTTCTACAACAACGGCGATTTCGACATGGAAAAAACCGTGTCCGTATCGGCCGTGAAACGTCCCGTGACCGAAATCGTCCGGGAGATGCTACCCGACTGCACCTGCAAGATCGAAAACAGGCGTATCATACTGATGAAGGCGCCCGCAGTAGCCGGGGGGGGGAGATCGGCAACCGCACCTTCTTCGACGTGGTGCTGACCTCTTCCGAGCAGAGCATCGACGAAGTGGTGGTTGTGGGTTACGGCGTGCAGAAGAAGGCCAACCTGACGGGCGCCGTGGCCAGCATCTCGCAGAAAGAACTCCAGGATCGTCCCGTTTCGAGCGTGGGCAGGGCCCTGCAGGGTGCCATTCCCAACCTCAACGTCACCCTCTCGTCGGGACAACCCGGCGCGGGAGCTTCGTACAACATCCGCGGCAACACGTCGCCCAACGGCGGCAGCCCGCTGATCCTGATCGACGGCGTGGAAACCTATCCCGAACGCATCAACTCGAACGACATCGAGTCGATCACGGTTCTCAAGGACGCCGCTTCGGCAGCCATCTACGGCGCCCGCGGCGCATTCGGCGTCATCCTCATCACCACCAAGAGCGGCAAGTTCAACGAGAAGGCCGAGGTTTCCTACAACGGTTACTTCTCGGTGTCCAGCCCGACAACCTCGACTGATTACGAAACCCGCGGCTACTACTCGGCCAAGATCGCCGACCTGTTCATGCTCTCGGCGCAGAACACGCCCTACACCTCGTACACGGAGTCCGATTACCAGGCGTTATGGGAGCGCCGCAACGACAAAAAGGAGAATCCGGCGCGGCCCTGGGTCATCACCGACCGCCGCAACGGCCAGCAGCAGTACGTCTACCTGGCCAACTTCGACTGGTACAACTACCTCTACGACGACACCCGCCCGACCTGGGATCACAACATCAACATCAAGGGTGGCAGCAAGGCGCTTTCGTACATGGTCAGCGGCCGTTACTACCAGCAGAAGGGCATCAACAAACTGCTGCCCGACATGTACAAGTCGTACAACTTCCGCGCGAAGCTGTCCGCCGAGCTCCGGCCGTGGCTGACCATCTCGAGCAACACCAAGTTCTTCCAGTCCAATTACAAATACTACGGCTATGAGGACGAATACAATAACTTCCGCAAACCGACGCTCCATGCGCTGGCATCGTTCGTCCCGGTGAACCCCGACGGCACGGCCGTGTCGCACACCTCGGGCACCAACTCCTCGACCCACTACGTCATGGACGGCTACAACGCCATGATGCAGAAAGGCAAGAGCGGCGGCAACAAGAAGATCCAGGAGTTCACCACCACGTTCGAAGCTGAATTCAAGCTCCACAAGAACTTCAACGTCAAGGCCGACTTCAGCTATACGCAGGGCTATCTGCATTACGATTACCGCAGCGTGAACGTCGAATATTCGAAATATCCCGGCGTGGTCGAAACCGAACCCGAAGGCAACTTCCCCAACGCATACAAGGAAACGGTCTACGATCAGAACTACTACGTGGCCGACGTCTACGGCACCTACAACAAGACCTTCAGCGATAAGCACAACCTGACGCTCATCGCCGGCTACAACTACGAAGCCAAGTACTTCCGCGACCTGAAAACGGGCCGCAACGGGCTGCTTTCGGAAGACCTCTCGGACTTCAACCTCGCCACGGGCACGACCATCGACCTCACGGGCGGCCGCAACGAATACGCTATCATGGGGTGGTTCTACCGCGCGGCCTACGATTACAAGGGCAAATACCTGTTCGAGATGAACGGGCGCTACGACGGCACTTCGCGTTTCCCGCGCGGCAAGCGTTTCGGCTTCTTCCCTTCGTTCTCGGCGGCCTACCGCATCAGCGAGGAGTCTTTCTTCGAACCGCTGCGCAGCACCATCGACAACCTGAAGCTCCGTTTCTCGTACGGTTCGCTCGGCAACCAGCAGATCGGATACTATGACTTCATCCAGACCATTTCGACCAAGGGCACGATGAACGACTACTCGTTCAACGGCTCGGCACTGGGACAGCACGCCACGGTCAGCGACCCCGTATCGGGCAACCAGACCTGGGAGAAAGTCGTTTCAAAAAACATCGGTATCGACCTCAATATGCTCCGCAACCGGCTTTCGCTCTCGGCCGACTTCTATATCCGCGACACGAAAGGCATCCTGAGCCAAGGCAAATCGCTGCCCTCGATCTACGGGGCCAAAGAACCCCAGGTCAATGCCAACGACCTGCGCACGAAGGGCTACGAACTGGTGCTCGGCTGGCGCGACTCGTTCAAGCTGGCGGGCAAACAGTTCAGCTACGGCATCTCGGCTTCGCTGTCCGACTACACGGCCAAATACACCAAGTGCGACAACCCCACGGGACTGATCGGCGATCCCTACGTCGGCAAGCGGCTCGGCGAGATCTGGGGCTATAAGGTCGGCGGACTGTTCCGCACCGATGAGGAAGCCGCCGAATACGCTTCGCGCATCGACTACAGGACGGTCGCTCCGGGATACTACTCCTCGACGGGCGAATACGGCAAAGGCGTGCGCGCCGGCGACGTGATCTACCTCGACCTGGACGGCAACAACATCATCAACGGCGGCAAGGGCACGCTCGACGACACGGGCGACCGCCGCATCATCGGCAACTCGCAGCCCCGCTACCAGTATGGCGCCACGGTCAATTTCTCGTGGTACGGATTCGACGTGTCGGTATTCGTGCAGGGCATTGGCCGCCAGGACTGGTACCCCGGCGCCGACAACCTTCGCTTCTGGGGCCCCTACAGCCGTCCCTACGCGACATTCATCCCGCGCGACTTCATGAGCAAGGTCTGGAGCGAAGAGAACCCCAACGCCTACTTCCCGCGCGCCCGTGCCTACAGCTCGCTCAACTCCACGTCGGGCGTGGTCTACTACACCAACGACCGTTATATCCAGAACCTGGCCTACTGCCGCCTGAAGAACCTGACTGTCGGCTACACCATTCCCACGCACCTGACCTCGAAGATCGGCATCAAGGAGCTGCGCATCTATTTCAGCGGCGAGAACCTCGCCACCTGGACGGCGCTCAAAAGCAAATTCCTCGACCCCGAACAGGCCGCCGCCGACTCGGACAAGAAGGCCAACGTCTATCCGTGGTGCAAGACCTACTCGATCGGTTTAAACCTCACCTTCTAAATAACTGCCGTTATGAAAAAACTGATGAAATATACGCTGGTCGGAATCGCCGCGCTGGGTCTGTACGGATGCGAAGACCAACTCGACCGCTACCCCAAGGATAAGCTCACGCCCGATAAATTCTTCCGCAACGAGCAGGAGTGCCAGCTCTACACCAACGATTTCTACACCATTTTCCCGACGACCGTCTACGGCGAGTCGGCCGACGTCATCGCCAAGAACGTGCTGACCAGCGAAGTGCTCGGTAACCGCACCGTTCCCGCGACCGCCTCGACCTGGAAGTGGGAGAAGCTGCGCGACATCAACTTCTTCCTCGAATACTCATCCAACTGCAAGGATCGCGACGTGCGCCTGCAATACGAGGGCCTCGCCCGTTTCTTCCGAGCCTATTTCTATTTCGAAAAGGTCAAATACTACGGCGACGTACCCTGGGTGGATCGTCCGCTGGCTTCGAACGAAGAGGAGCTCTACAAGGGCCGCGACTCGCGCGACCTGGTGATGTCGAAGGTCATCGAAGACCTCGACTTCGCCATCGAGCACCTCTCCCCGACCAAGGAAACCTACCGTGTGAGCGAATGGACGGCACTGGCGCTGAAAAGCCGCGTCTGCCTGTTCGAAGGCACCTTCCGCAAGTACCACGGGCTCGACGACGCCGACTATTACCTGGCCGAGTGCGTATCGGCCGCCGGAACCTTCATCGAGAAAAGCGGCTACACCATCTACAAGTCGGGCAGCACGCCCTACCTGAACCTCTTCTCCTCGATAAATGCCATCAGCTCCGAGATCATCCTCGCACGGGCCTTCAACACAGCCATCGGGCTCAAACACGATGTCAATGGCTACCTGACCGGCACGACGATGGGACGCCCCGGCCTGTTGAAGAACGTCGCCAACATGTACCTGATGAAGGACGGCACGCCCTTCACCTCGCAGCCCGGCTGGGAAACGATGCAACTCCCCGACGAGAGCAAAAACCGCGACGGCCGCTTCGCACAGACCGTCCGCACGCCGGGCTACAAACGCATCGACGACGACAAGGAGTCGGCGCCCAACCTGGCCGCGACCATGACCGGCTACCAGCTGGTGAAGTTCCTGCTACCGGCCAAATACGACGCTTACCAGGCTTCGACCAGCGACATGCCGCTTTTCCGTACGGCCGAAGTCTACCTCAACTACGCCGAAGCCAAAGCCGAGCTGGGCACGCTGACGCAGGAAGACCTCGACAAGACGATCAAGCCGCTGCGCGAACGCGCCGGCGTGGCCAACCTCTCGCTGGAGTGGGCCAACGCCAATCCCGACCCCTACCTGGCATCGGCCGAGACGGGGTATGCCAACGTCACGGGAGCGAACAAGGGCGTCATCCTCGAAATCCGCCGCGAACGCACCGTCGAACTGCTCATGGAGAACTTCCGCTACTGGGACATCATGCGCTGGAAAGAGGGCAAGCGTTTCGAAAAGCCCTTCGAAGGGCTCTACTTCCCGGGCGTCGGCTCGTACGACCTCAACAGCGACGGCACGGACGACGTCTGTATCTGGTCGGGCACCAAACCCGACACCAAAATCCCCGTGGTCTATGAACTCGGCGTGGACGTCAAACTGAGCGAGGGCGACCACGGCTACATCCGGATACACGACGATCCCAACCTCGTGCGCACCTGGAACGAAGAGCGGGATTACCTCTATCCCATCCCGACTGACGACCGTGTACTGACGCAGGGCGCCATCAGCCAGAACCCCGGCTGGGACGACGGACTCAAATTCTAACAAAAAAAACGCTGACCATGAAATTCAAAAACTTAGCATACCTGCTGCTGGCATTCTGCACGACAACGACCTTCGCCGCGTGCAACGAGCTCGACGGCGACAACTCCGATTTCGATTTCGGGCACTCGGCCGGAGCGGCCGAGAACCCCTACAAGGACGGTTACGGACGCCTGCCCAATTCGATCCGGCTGGCGACCTACAACACCCACCGTTGCGAAGGCTGGGAGACCCAGACCAACGTGGATCGCGCCAACTACAACAACACAGCCAAGGTCATTTCGCTGATAGACCCCGACGTGATCGCCCTGCAGGAGCTGGACAAATTCACCACATGGCACCCGCACGATCAGCTCCAGGAGCTGGCCGACCGCACGGGCATGAAACCCTACTACTGCAAGACGATCGACTACCGCGGCGGCGACTACGGCATCGGCATCCTCAGCAAGCGGGAACCGCTGCGCACCGTATCGGGCGACCTGCCCGGCACCGAGGCGCGCAAGTTCTTCCTCGCCGAGTTCGACGATTACATCTTCATCGCCACCCACCTCTGCCACCTCGAAACGACCAACCGGGCGCAGTCGGTGGAGATCATCAACGCCTACATCGCCGCCAACTACGCATCGTACACCAAGCCCATCTTCCTTGCGGGCGACTTCAACGAAAGCAACATGTCGTCGGAGATGATGGTCAAGCTGAAGGAGAAATGGGAGATCATCAGCACCTCGTCCAATACCTTCATGAACACCGCCACCCCCAAGCGTATCGACTACATCGTGCTTTACAAAGGCAACAAGGCCGCCTGCGAAGTGCTGGGAACGGCCGTCCCGTCGTACGACGAGATCAATGTCAATAAAGTGTCGGATCACCTGCCCGTATTGGTGGACATCAAAAAATAACCTGTTATGAAAAAGATCGCATTATCGACCTTACTGCTCTTTTTTGCCGTTTCCGGTTTCGCCCAGCCGCGCATGAGCGTGGTCGAAGCCGCCCGGCAGGCCGACAGCCTGCTATCGAAGATGACGCTCGACGAAAAAATCTCGATGACGCGGGGTTACAGCCGCTTCTTCTTCAACGGCATCGAACGCCTCGGCATCCCCTACATCTACCTTTCGGACGCTTCGCAGGGCGTGAACATGCGCCACAACCTGCCCGACCCCACGATGGTTCGGCAGCTCGAAAAGTCCACCGCCTTCCCGTGCCCGATCATGCTGGCCGCCACGTTCAATCCGGCGCTGGCCTACGATTACGCCCGATCCATCGGCGAGGAGTGCCGTGCGGGCGGCGTCGAGGTACTGCTCGGCCCCGGACTGAACATCTACCGCAATTCGCAGTGCGGCCGCAATTTCGAGTATTTCGGCGAGGATCCGTTTCTCACGTCGCGCATCACCGAGAACTACGTGCAGGGGATGCAGAGTACCGGCACGGCCGCCTGCCTGAAACACTTCCTGGCCAACAACACGGAATTCTACCGCCGCCGTTCGAACTCGATTCTCGACGAACGCACGATGCGTGAGATCTACCTGCCCGGCTTCGAAGCCGGCATCGCCGCAGGCGTCGCCTGCGTAATGACCTCGTACAACCGCATCAACGGCGAGTGGGCGGGTCAGAGCAAAGAGGTCATTACCGACCTGCTGCGCGGCGAACTCGGATTCGACGGACTGGTCATGACCGACTGGAATTCGGTCTACGACATGCAGAAGCTGATTCTTTCGGGTCAGAACGTCGAGATGCCTGGCAGCTGGAAAGAGGATATCACGGCACAGGAGCTGCTGTCGCAGGGCAAAATCACCGAAGCCGACATCGACGCGATGATCCGTCCGCTGATCGCCACCTGCATCCGGTTCGGGCTGTACGACCGCAAGGGCGACGAAAAGTACAAACCCGAACTGCTGGCGAAACTTCCCGAACACGAAGCCGCCGCTTACAGAACGAGCTCCGAGGGCATCGTACTGCTCCGGAACGACGGGCTCCTGCCGCTCAAACCCGGAACGAAGATACTCGCGGCAGGCCAATTTCTCGACGAAATCCCGCGCGGGGCAGGTTCGGCGGCAGTCAAGGGTTACAACAACGTCACCCTGCGCCAAGCGCTCGAAGAGCAGTTCGGCGACCGGGTGACCTTCGCCGAAAAACCCTCGAAAGAGCAGTTCGCCGCCGCAGACGTCGTACTCGTAAGCGTGGGGACGCTCGACGCCGAGAGCATCGAACGTCCGTTCGCGCTCCCCTCTTCCGCGGAGAAGCTGGTGCAGCAGGCCGTCGGGGCCAATCCCCGCACCGTCGTGCTGGTCAATTCCGGTTCGGGCATCCGCATGACCGGCTGGGCCGACAAAGCCGCAGCCATCCTCTACGGCTGGTATCCGGGACAGAACGGATTCCGCGCCATCGCGAAGGTGCTCGCCGGCGAGCTGAACCCGTCGGGCAAACTGCCGATAACCATCGAAAAGGAGTTCGCCGACTCTCCGGCCAAAGGAACCATTCCGCCCGACGGACAGTTCTACAACGAATGCCGCAACGAACGGCTCATCCAGCTTTACGACATTCCCTACACCGAGGGAGTGCTGGTAGGCTACCGCTGGTACGACACCAAGGGCATCGAGCCGCTCTTCCCCTTCGGGCACGGGCTCTCCTACACCACCTTCGAGCTGTCGAAGCCCCGCCTTTCGGCCAAGGCCATCGCCGACGGCGAGAAAGTCAAAATCTCGGTAAGGCTCACCAACACGGGCACGCTGCCCGGCGCCGAAGTCGTCCAGCTCTACGTTTCGGAGAAGAACCCGGCGGTGATACGTCCCGTGAAGGAGCTCAAGGGCTTCCGCAAAACGGAGCTGGCGCCCGGAGCGTCGCAGGTCGTGGAGTTCGAGATCGCTTACAGGGATCTGGCTTACTGGTGCGACCAGACGCACGCATGGCGTGTAAACCCCGGCGATTTCGAGATACTGCTGGGCACCTCTTCGGCCGATATCCGGCACACGCTGCCACTTATTGCTAAATAAAAAATGACCTGACCATGAAAAACAACCTTATAAGACCATTCAGGCTTCTCGCCACAGCCGCCGCCATACTCGCGGCGTGGGCCTGTCAGGACGATGTGGATCTTCCGATGCCGACGCTCAGGATGAGCACCCCGACGCTGGTAGCCCCGTCGTTCGCCACGACCCTGTCGTTCAGCGTCGATTCGAACTGCGACTGGGAAATCACCGTCGAGGGCGCCGAAACGTCCTGGGTCGAACTCTCCGAGACCTCGGCCGTCGGCAACGCCACGATCGAAGCCGCCCTGACCAAAAACGACACACAAACGTCGCGTTCGGTGACGATCACCGCCCGGTCGCTCTCGCACCCCGACGTCAAGGACGTACTGACCGTCACGCAGGGCGCGGCGGCCGCAGAAGGCTACATCACCATCCCCGACCTCAAGGCGCTCGCCGCCGAGGGCGACTACACGGTGCCCGACGAGGTGAAGATGCGCGGCACTGTCGTATCGAGCGTAGAGGACAACAATTACTTCGAGCACTGCATCGCCCTGCAGGGGAGTCCCGAACCCGGCACTGGCATCACGCTCCGGCTCGACGACATCCATTACTACAACATCGGCGAAGAACTCGAAGTAGACCTGAAAGGGGCCGTTGTCAGCCGCAGCGCCCAGAACGGCGTCATGGAGCTGAAACCCGTTTCCGACGACCGGGCCAGACGCACCGAAACGTCGCAGGTGATCCTCGACGCCACGACCATCACGTACGAGCAGTTGATGTCGGGCGTATACGAATCGATGTACGTGGGCGTTTATTCGCAGGTGTACGTCGAAGAGGGGCACTCGCTCGACGGCATGAAGGTAATGGACGGGCTGACGATGCAGACCCCCGACAACGACCGTTTCGCGCTGATCGCCGACCAGACGGCTTCGTTCGGCATCAACGCCGCGCCCACAGGCAGCGGCACGCTGAAAGGCATTGCCGTCCCGCACGACCGCACGGTCGGCATCCGCCCCTGCACCGAGAACGACCTCAGGCTGACGGGCATCCGCTTCGGCGCGTCGATCGGTATCAAGCTGCCCTACGTATTCTCGTTCTACGCCTCGTCGCAGGCCAACAAGGACTGCAAGTACATCACCATCAAGGACGGTACGTTCGACAAGCAGGGCACAGACTTCAAGGCCGAAGATAAGGATAACAACATCTGCGCCGTCCTCACGGCACGGGCCATCGGCCGCACGTCGAGCGATTTCCGCATGACCCACTGGGCCGACGAGGGCGCGCACGACAACATCCCGGCCAAGTCGATGGTCGCCGGCCAGAACTGCTACTTCCTGCTGACGCTCCCGCTGGCGCAGGACATGCCCGCCAAATTCCGCGTGTCGTTCGGACTCTCGGGTACGGGCGGCGCCCCGCGCGACTGGGTTCTGGCCTACTCCAACGACAACGAAACCTTCATCACGCCCGACGACAACTCGACAGCGATCTCCGTCACGCAGCCCATCTCCAGCAGCGGTTTCTTCTTCTATTACACCGTGCCCCTCACCCCGACGATCAACCTGACCAAGGGGCAGACACTCTACCTGAAACTCTACCCCACGGGAAAAACCAGCGTCAACGGCGGCACGGCGGGCTACAACTCCGACTCGCGCCTGCACTCATGCTTCGCGATCGAGGCGATACCGTCGTTCCACACCGCCAAACCCGCCGGAGCCCTCTATTTCGAACCGTTCGACAACCTGACCGAAGGACTTGACTACCTGCTGGGTGACAAACTGGCGGCAATGGCCAACTACTGCGGCAGCGACATCACTTCATGGGCGCCGTCCGTGAAGAACGGAATTTCGGGCGAGAACGTCCGCCAGCGTCCGGGCTATGCCCAAATCGGCTATGTCGAAACGCAGGCCGTGGCGCGCAACGCCTACAAGAACTCGCCGGGCTACCTGCTGACACCGGCTCTCGGCACCGCCGGCGACCTGAACCTCTCGTTCAAAGCCATGGCCTACAAGACCTTCTCCGACCGTCCCAAAGGCAAGGCCGGGGAACCCGCCGACAAGAAAGGCGACCTGACGACGATCGTCGTCGAGGTAACGGGCGGCGGAACGATCGGCGGAGCGACCAGAACCACCGTCGAAACCCTTTCGACCACGGCCTTCAACAACTATACGCTGAAGATCGAGGGCGCGACGGCTTCGACCCGCATCAAATTCACGAGCGACGCTGCCAGCGGCGAATTCTCGCGGTGGTTCATCGACGACATCTGCGTCACCAAGTAACCCCACGCGACCATGCGAAAAGGGCCGGACAAAATGTCCGGCCCTTTCTATTTGCATGCCTTCAGGCTTCGTCGCCGATCAACGAGTTCATCCTCAATGGCTCAACCACCGTTTTAACCGGCTTCAGGTAGACGGGCATATTGGTTGCGAAGATAATCCCCGACAAGTCGCCCGACAAGATCAAGTGCGATTTCCACATGAGCCGCTGCAATACCTTTTAATAAGGGCTGCGCACAATCCCGGAACAAGATACGAAAACCGTCCGCTTCTAAAAAACGGACGGCTTTCCCGCATATTATATCCGCCCCTGCCGTTTGCGTCGAGTGCATCCTCATCGGCCCAGGTCGGTTTTCCCTCTGCCATCACGCCCACGACGACGTCCGGCGCGGGATTGAGGGAAAGTTGCGGTCGCCCCAGTGCCCGGACAACAGCTATCAGTGTCCGATCCTCCCAATCCCACAGGCGGGGCAAGCCATCAAAACGCCGGATATTAAATCCGCATATCCACCGGCAACTCTAATTCCCGTTTACCAAAACAGCAAACAGCCGAGCATGCAACGCAATGAAAAACAGCATGTTAATTTTCAGAGCGAGTTAACATACATCTCATTTCAACTCCGGCGGACTTGAATTACACCCGCAATTAGGTACTTTTGTATAAGTACAAAAACTCCTGACGGACGAATGCTCCGACGGGACTTGCGAAACGTAAATGAACCTGACCCACCAACCTGCGGGGAAACCGTCAATGCGGCTCATACGCCCTTTCCCGGGCGGCGGGACGACCCGTCCCGTCGCCGCGGTGTGTTTTGTCCCCGACCGTCCCGCATCGGGTTCGGGGCGCCCCTGCACGGCCGCGGCACACCGGGGTGGGTTAAAACCGCCGCAAACCACACGTCAACCTATTAATATATACCCTACTAAAACCAACATTCATGAAAAACTTCTACTGCAAATGCCGGTTACACTTATGGCTCGCCTGCCTGACGGCAGGAATCGGGCTGTCAGCGTGCTCTGACGGCGACGAGGGGGGGGGAATTCGGGATACCAACCCGACAAACCCATCGAACTCGAATCGTTCTATCCTAAAACCGGGCCGATAGCGACCCAGGTAATCATCAAGGGCAAGAACTTCGGCACCGACGCCAAAGCCCTCAATGTCTATTTCAACGAAAAACGCGCAGCCGTAATCTCCTCGACGGGAGACCGCATGCTCGTCCTTGCCCCCAAACTCCCGGGCGAAGAGTGCGTCATCTCGGTCTCCGTGGGTGAGAACGAGCAGAACAAGGTACAGTTCGACGAACTGTTCGACTACATCATCCAGACCAATGTTTCCACGATCGCCGGGGGCATGAAGGGCACTACCATGCCCGAAGGAACCACCTCGCTGATCGGGTCGTATTTCTCGTCGAAGCCCGAATCGGGAATCGCCGTCGACAAGCACGACAACCTCTACGTCCGCTTCAGCATAGACGACGGAGGCAAGCATCGCGTCTACATGATGAACGAGGAGGCCGGAAATATCAAAGTCCTCAACGATTTCGGCATCCTCGTAACGGGTATCCTCCTGAGCACCGACCTGGCCACAGGCAATGTATATTGGTACCACACCAACATCGGGAACAAGGGATACGGATATTTCGATCCCGTCGCCGACTACGCCAACACGAACATGGGAGACATCAAGTGGGATCACGACCTGTTCTATACCGACGGCAATTTCGCTCCCGTGTGGAATGCCATCCAGACTTTCACGATGTGCCCGGCCGACAATAAATTCTACTTCTACACCAACGAGGGCGTCGTGGCCCGCTGGGATCCCGCCACCGGAAAGGGCGAGGATCTCACGCCTCCCGGCCGCTTCATAGACTCCCAAGGAGACATCATGGGCGTCGTCTTCGATCCGCGCGACCCCAACATCGTCTATTTCGCCAACCAGGGCCAGCACTGCATCTACAAGCACGACATCGCCGCTGGCACCATCGAATTGTGGGCCGGGCGGAAAAACACGGCGGGCTATCTGGACGGGCCGCTCGCCGAGGCGCAGTTCAACTACCCCTGCCAGATGTGCGTAGACCCCGAAGGCGAGGCCATCTACGTAACGGACAGGGAGAATCACTGTATCCGTAAGATCACGCTCTCGAACGGCTACGTCTCCACGTTCGCGGGGACGCCCAAATCGTCCGGCTATGTGAACGGCCCTGCCGACGCGGCCAAATTCAACAAACCGGTCGGCCTGGCCATCACCGCGGAAGGCAACCTCTACATCGGCGACAGCGAGAACTATGCCATCCGCCGCATAGCCATCGAATAAGTGGGTTTATTCACCTAACAATCCTAAACAGACATGAAGCGAATTCTATTGATATGCGCCTTCCTGTTCGCGCTCGCGGTACAGGCAGGTGCCCAGAGCAAACAGCAACAGCAGCAGCCGGTCGAGGTGAACGGACTGGTCGTGGATTCGGACGACGTCCCCATCGTCGGCGCCACGGTCTATATCAAGGACGAGCCGGGCATCGGCTCCATCACCAATTCGGAAGGCCGGTTCAAACTCACCGCCAAAATGTACAATACGCTGGCCGTATCGTTCATGGGGTACGAAACCGCCGAACAGATCATCACTTCGGCGGCCGACGTCAAGATCACCCTCCGGGAAGGCAACCAGATGGAAGAGGTCGTCGTCATCGGTATGGGTACGCAGCGCAAAGTCAGCGTGACGGGCGCCGTGGCGGTGGTCGACACCAAAGACCTCGAACTGCCCGCGACGAATATCGTCAACACGCTCGGCGGCCGCGTCCCGGGCGTGATTTCCATCCAGTCGAGCGGTGAGCCGGGGCGGAACATCTCCGAATTCTGGGTGCGCGGCATCGGCACGTTCGGCGCCAACAGCGGCGCCCTGGTGCTGATCGACGGACTGGAAGGCAACCTGAGCCAGATCGACCCGGCCGACGTCGAGAGCTTCTCGGTGCTCAAGGACGCCGCCGCAACGGCCGTCTACGGCAGCCGCGGTGCGAACGGCGTGGTGCTCGTGACCACCAAGCGCGGAAAACAGGAGCAGCTCAAAATCACCTTCCGCTCGAACTACACCATCTCCGAGCTGCGCCGCCTGCCCCGCTACGTGGGTGCCACGCAGTATGCCGAAATGGCGAACGAAGCAGCCGTAGCCTCGGGCATGAGCCCGATCTACAACGACACGCAGATGGACATCATCCGCTACGGGCTGGATCCCGACCTCTACCCCGACATCGACTGGCAGGACGTGATCCTCAACCCCACCTCGTTCCAGCACACGCAGTATGTCAGTGCACAGGGCGGCGGCAACATCGCCCGCTATTTCGCCAGCCTGGGCATGTCGCAGGAATCGTCGGCCTACAAGAGCATGGACGACAGCAAATACAACAAGGGCGTCGGCTACGACACCTATAATTTCCGCACCAACATCGACATCAACCTGACCAAGACGACGCAGATCTACCTGGGTGCCATGGGCTTCATGTCGGTGAACAAGCGTCCGAGCATGGGTAAGAAATACAGCCGCACCGACACGTCGCTCACCGACTGGATCTGGGATTCGCAGTCCAAGACGACCCCGCTGATGTACCCGCTGCGCTATTCGAGCGGCGAGCTGCCCGCCTCGGGTTCGGACAGCGACATCCCGCCCCACGTGCTGCTCAACTACACGGGCAACACCGTGGAGAACAAAAGCCGCACGCTCTTCAACATCGGCATAAAACAGGATTTGTCGATGCTCACCGAAGGGCTGAACATCGAGGCCACCGGTTCGTGGGATTCCCAGTCGCTCTACGGCGAAAGCCGCTACTCCATGCCGGCCCTCTACCTGGCACGCGAGCGCAACCAGAAAGGCGAGCTGATCCTTTCGGAACAGGTCACCGAGGCTTCGGTGCAGTATAACTCCGAGGCATGGAACTGGCGGAAACTCTATTTCGACGCCAAAGTCAACTACGACCGCACCTTCGGGAACCACCGCGTAGGCGGCTTGTTGTTCTACTACCTGGAAAGCACGACCGAATCGGGTGCCGACAGTTCGATGAACGCCATCGCAAGGCGTTACCAGAGCCTCTCGGGGCGCTTCACCTACGGCTTCAAGGATACCTATTTCCTCGACGTGAACTTCGGCCTGAACGGTTCGGAGAACTTCCAGAGCGGCCGGCAGTACGGATTCTTCCCGGCCGTGGCCGTGGGCTGGGTTCCCACGCAGTACGAATTCATGAAGCGGATCAAGTGGATCGACTTCATGAAGATCCGCGCCTCGTACGGTATGGTGGGTAACGACCGGATTTCCAGCGTGCGCTTCCCCTACCTGACGATCATCGAAGAGAAGACCGACGGCACGCCGTGGGGCGGTTCGGGCGTACTGACCGAGAACCGCGTGGGCGCCGACAACCTGGCGTGGGAGAAAGCCAAGAAATTCGACATCGGTATGGATCTCCACCTCTTCGGCGACCGCTTCACCATGACGGTGGACTATTTCCGCGACCGCCGTGAGGGCATCTTCCAGGAACGCGCCCAGATTCCGGACTACGTGGGCGTCATCAGCATGCCCTACGGGAACGTCGGCAGCATGACCAGCTGGGGCGGCGACGGAAACTTCGAATATTTCCAGCCCCTCGGCAAAAACTTCCACTTCACGCTGCGCGGTAACTTCACGCTCTCGAAGAACAAGATCAACAACTGGGAAGAGGCCACGCAGCCTTATCCCTACCTGAGCAAGACCGGGTTCTCGAACGACGTGCAGCGGGGATTCATCTCCCTGGGACTCTTCAAGGATCAGCAGGACGTGGACATGAGCCCCGAGCAGTTCGGCACGGTACGCCCGGGCGACATCAAGTACAAGGACGTGAACGGCGACGGCGTGATCACCGACGACGACAAGGTGCCCCTGTTCGCCTATTCCGGCATCCCGCAGTTCATGTACGGATTCGGCGCCGAAGTCCGCTACAAGAACTGGACGCTCAACGTCCTGTTCAAAGGCACGGGCAACAACTATTTCCTCTACGGGGACAAGGACGGCTCGAAATTCGACGGTTACATTCCCTTCAACGGCGGATACAAGGGCAACGTACTGGCCCTGGCCTACAATCCGGCCAACCGCTGGACTTCGGCCGACTACTCGGGCAACCGGGCGACCGAGAACCCCAATGCGCGGTTCCCGCGCCTTTCCTACGGCAACAACGCCAACAACACCAAACCCTCGACCTTCTGGAAAGGCAACGCCCGCTATCTGCGCCTGCAGGAGCTGAGCCTGAACTACAACCTGCACACGCCGGGGCTGCGCAAAGCGCTCGGCCTGCAATCCATCGACTTCCAGATCATGTGCGAGAACCTCGCGGTATGGGACGGCGTGGAGATTTTCGACCCCGAGCAGGCCATGCAGACCGGGCACGCCTACCCGATCCCGCGCCGCTTCTCGCTGCAGATTTACCTGAACTTCTAACCCGAATCTCTCCTAAGAACATAAACTACCATGAAAAAATCATTCATCATACCCCTCGCGCTGGTCGGCCTGCTCACCGCGTCGTGCAACTTCCTGAACGTGGACGACTACTTCGAGGACACCTTCTCCGAAGAGCGTATCTTCGAGAGCCAATACAACATCGAGCGCTATTTCAACGGTGCGGTGAACCAGCTGCCCAAAGAGGGCCGCATCTACTACTGGTGCAGCGTCCCCGGCGCCACCGGGTCTGACGAGGCCGTCAGTTGCGGGACATTCTACAACGGCATCCTGGACGTCTCCTTCCCCGGCACGGAGCTGACCACCGACAAGATCACCTACACCGAGACGGGCGGCTGGGACTGGAATTTCAATGTCTGGCCCAACTGCTACAAGGTCATCCGCAAGGTGAACACCATCCTGCCCCACATCGACGAGGTGCCCGACATGAACGCCTTCGACAAAATGGAGTTCCGTGCACGCGCACGCTTCCTGCGGGCTTATGCCTACTACTGGATACTCCAGAACCAGGGCCCCATGATCCTCGTGGGCGACCAGGTTCTCAACACCAACGAAACGCCCGACTATTACCAGGCCGAGCGCAGCACCTACGACGAATGCGTGGATTACATCTGCTCCGAGCTCGAAGCCGCTGCGGAAAGCCTCGAAACCGAGCAGCCGTTGGATCTCTTCGGCAGCCCGACCAAAGGCGCCGCGCTGGCGCTGGTCGCACGCCTGCGCCTGCAGGCCGCGAGCCCGCTTTTCAACGGCGGAGCCGCCGCACGCCGTTATTTCGGGGCTTTCAAGCGTAAATCCGACGGGGTGCACTACATCTCCCAGACCTACGACGAAAGCAAGTGGGCCGTGGCAGCCGCCGCGGCCAAGCGTGTCATCGACCTGGGCATCTACCGCCTGCATACGGTGCCGGCCGACGAATACACCCTGCCACTGCCCTCGAACGTCCCCTCCGATCCCTTCCCTGCGGGTGCGGGCGGCATCGACCCCTTCCGTTCCTACTCGGAAATGTTCACCGGCGAAACGACGAACGTGACCAACCCGGAGCTGATCTGGGGCACGACGCAGAACATCACCGACCAGCAGGACGTCGTATTCCCGCTCAAGTTGGGCGGCAACAGTTCGATCAGCATCCCGCAACGCATCGTCGACGCCTACCGCATGGCCGACGGCCGCGACATCAACAACGCGAGCGCCGAGTACCCCTACGAGGATCGTCCCTACGACCAGACCTGCGTCACCGCAGCCGACAAGCAGCTATCGAAGAACTACACCCTGCCCGGCGGCACCTACAAGGCCTATGACAACCGCGAGCCGCGGTTCTACGCGAGCATCGGTTTCTCGGGCACCCTGTGGCAGATGCAGTCTACGACCTCGGAAGAGATGCGGAACAAGATCGTCGAGTACTACAACGGCGCCAATGCCGGCAAAAACCAGGCGGGCGTGACCAACATCTACAACCTGACGGGATACACCTGCTACAAGTACGTCCACCCGCGCGATGCGCGTACGGGCAGCAACGCCCGCACGGTTCAGAAGACCTTCCCGCTGATCCGCTACGCCGAAATCCTGCTCTCCTACGCCGAGGCGCTCAACAACCTGACCAAGACCCACGAGGTCAACGGCCAAAGCTACTCGCGCGACCTGACCGCCATGGCCGGGGCTTTCAACCAGGTGCGTTACCGCGCCGGGCTCCCGGGCGCCGACGCCGGCGAACTGGTGGACGCCACCAGTTTCAACGAGCTGATCCGGCGCGAACGCATGGTCGAGTTCCTCCACGAAAACCGCCGCTACTACGACATCTGCCGCTGGGGCATTTTCGAGGAACTGGAACGCGAGCCGCTGACGGGCCTGAACGTCGAAGCCGGGAAATGGGAGGGATTCTACGCCCCGACGGTCATCTCGTACCGTACGATCCGCGAACGGACATTCAAGTCCAAGTACATGTTCATGCCGCTGCACCGCAACGAACTGCGCAAAGTACCGAGCCTGGATCAGAACCCGGGCTGGGAGAAATAGTCAATTCCAAAAAATTCAGAAGATGAAAGCATTCAGCAAAATAACGATACTCGCCGCTGCGGCCGCCTTCCTCTGCTCCTGTGAAATGGAGTATTACAAGGAGGAGCTTTACCGCAAGGAGATATTCATTGTCAGCGGCGAAAACAACATCCTCGGGCAGGAGTTCGAATACGGCGAGAAGGGCTTCCAGGGAGAGCTGGCCATCTATGCCAGCGGCACGACGGGGCTCGACCAGAACGTCACCGTCAAACTCGGGCTGGACTTCGAGGCGATCGGCGAGTACAACAAACGCAATTTCGACACGAAGTTCGAGGAATACGCGATGGAACTTCCCGCCGAATACTATACGATCGACCCCATGAGCGTCGAGATGGAGGCCGGCAGCTGTTCGGCGAGCCTCCCAATCAACGTCAGGGTAGACGAGCTGCTCCCCGACCAGACCTATTTCATTCCGCTGCGCATCGAGTCCGTATCAGCCTGCATGCCCTCGGCCACCAAGAATTTCGTACTTTTCGAGATCCAGCGCAGGAACGACTACGCCACGACCAAGAGCAGCACCTACTACACCATGACCGGCACCACGCAGACCGGCTGGATCGTCGACAATATCTTCGGCTCGAACACCCGGCGCCAGGCGATCAACTCCTCGAAGCTGGTCATCCCCGTGGGTGAGCGCTCGGTGCGCATCCTCCCGGGCGCCACGGCCGCCAACGACAAGGTGACGACCCGCAACAACAGCCTGCGCGTAACGGTCGACCCCGAATCGTGGGTGAACGTCCCCGTCTACGTCGAAGGCGAAATCACGGACGAGGTCGTACCCATGCAGCGAGTCTCCATAACCCCCTATCTCGACAGCCAGGATGCCATCCGGGTCTCGGCCTCGCCGCTCAACGACTCTACCTACGACCCTGCGACCGGCACGTTCTACCTCTACTACCGTTACCAGCTCGCCACCGAAAGCGGGAATACCTGGCACGAAGTACGCGAGACGATGACCCGCTCCCAATACTAATCCTTATCGCAACGAACCATGAAAAGAAATATCATAGCATTCTGCATATTCTGCCTGTGTACGGGCTCCCTGGCCGCGTGCAACGACTTCGACAACCCGGCGATCCCCGACGACGAGGCGCCTGAAGTTACCCCGGCCCCCGTTCCGCCCGCCATCGACCCGTCGTGGAATTTGGTACAGATGCCCGACGAGGGAGGGCAGAATCCCCGCGTCTTCGTCTACAAGGACAAGAAATACGATGCCCTCTTCACCCGTACGCTGGGCTGGAACGGCGGCGACGGCGTGCTCACCACGGCACTGCCCGGCGGCCATGTCTTCTGGTCGTTCAACGACAGTTTCTACGGCGTGGTGGACGGCAAGACCCGCGCCCGGGGCAGTTGCAGCTTCCCGCGCAACAGCCTGATGATCCAGAAAGGGGCGACGATCGCCTCCGGACAGGAGAGCGACGACGACCTGGTATGGCTGGCCGACTACGTGCAGACGGACAACCCCTCGGGCGAACGCTACTACCAGGCACGCACCCACATCCGCCATCCGAAAGCCTCCCTCTCCGATGCCGAGATCCAGAAAGGCGAAATCGACCAGGACTACTGCTACTGGGCCGGCGATGCCGTCGTATATGACGACCCCGCGCACGGAAAGATCCTGCAAATGCTCTGGACGGGCGTGGAACCCGGGTCGCTGAAAAACATCGACGGATGCCTGCGCGAGTACAGCCTCGAAGGCGAGCCGGGCGACGGGCAATACATGTCGGTGCTTTCGACCGACTACAATTTCAAATCCGACGGCCTGGGTTACGGCTCGACCATGTTCGAAGACACCGAAGGGGGACATATCTACCTCTATACGACCAAACAGGTGAACCTCGTTTCGCGCGTGCTGGTGGCCCGCACCGAGACGCTCGACCTGGGCAGCCCGTGGTCGTACTACATCCGCGACCTGAGCGGCGACTACCATTGGCAGAGCTCCGTGCCGAGCAACGAGGAGATGGAACGTTCCTACATCACGGCCGAATCGGGCTCGATGCCGTGGGTCTTCGAAAAAGACGGCGTCTACTACATGTGCATGGAGGCCTTCCCCTTCGGCCGCGACATCTACCTCTTCCGCAGCCAGACGCCTTACGGCCCCTTCACCGACCGGACGCTGCTCTTCACGCTGCCCGCGACGCTCGACAAGCTGGGCAGTCCCTACCACCAGCGCTGGTACATGATCAACCTCCACCCGGCGCTTTCGCGCCAGGGCGAGCTGGTATTCTCGACCAACAGCGACCCGGCCAACTTCTGGGACAATTTCAACCGCGTCGGCAGCGCCGATTTCTACCGGCCCTACTTCTTCCGCGTATATAACTGGGAACACGTTTACGACTCGGACGACGATTCCGGCACGGGAACGGAGGAATAGCGATCCGCACGCACTCCGTTCCCCCACCGGAGCGGAGTGCACACCCTCCCCCTTCCGAAAAAAACGCACGCCATGATGAAACGAATTTTCGCACTCTGCCTTTCGCTGCTCGCCGCCGGCGTCAGCGCACAGGAACGCATCCCGCTCGACAGCCGCAGCGGACATATCCGTTGGGAGGTACGGCCGTCGGAAGGCGACGCCCTGCCCTCCGTCCCGGCCATCGTGCCCGGCTGCGTCTTCGCGTCGTACGTTGCGGCCGGCGTGGAAGCAGACCCCAATTTCGGCGACAACGCCTACCGCACGGACAAGAGCCGCTACGACCGCAATTTCCGCTACACGGGGCTCTTCCCAACGCCCCCGGTCGGCGAAGGCCGCACCCTGTGGCTCCGCTTCGAAGGGGTGAACCGCAAGGGTACCGTCCGCCTCAACGGCCATCAGTTGGGGCACCTCGACGGCTTCATGCAGCCGGGGGACTACGACATCACCCGGCTCGTGGCACCCGACGGGGAAAACCGCCTCGAAGTCGAGGTCGAATGGGTGGGATACCCCGTGCCCAATTTCCGCAGCCCGACCTATATCTCCAGTGCCGGGTGGGACTGGATGCCCTATGCCCCGGGGTTGCTGAGCGGCATCACCGACGATGTCTACCTGTCTCTCTCGGGCGACGTACGCCTCGTCGAACCGTGGGTGCGCACGAAGGTTCCCGACCGCGAACATGCGAAGGTCGAACTCCTTACCGACGTGGAGAACCGCTCTGACAAGGCCTGCGAGGGCGTGCTGCGGGGCGAGATCCGCCCCGGAGGCATCGCCTTCTCGCACCCCGTCCGCCTCGAAGCGGGCGAGCGGCGGACGATCCGGCTCACGGAGCACGAGGTTCCCGGCCTGGCCGTAGAGCATCCGCAGCTCTGGTGGCCCAACGGCATGGGCGACCCCGCGTTGTACACCTGCTGCCTGGCGTTCGAAACCGACGGGCGGCAATCGGACGCACGGACAGTGACGTTCGGCATCCGCGAATACGGCTACGAGTGGCACGACGGCATCTTCCGCCTGAAGATCAACGGCGAACCGGTCTATGTCAAGGGCGGCAACTGGGGCATGAGCGAATGGCTGCTCCGCTGCCGCGGCGAGGAGTACGACACCCGCGTCGCACTCCACCGGCACATGCATTTCAACATGATCCGCAACTGGATCGGCTCGACGACCGACGAAGAGTTCTACGATGCCTGCGACCGCCACGGCATCATGGTATGGGACGACTTCTGGCTCAACTCGCACCCCAACCTGCCGCACGACCTGGGGGCCTTCCAGCAGAACGCCGTGGAGAAGATCAAGCGGCTGCGCAACCATCCTTCGATCGCCGTCTGGTGCGGCGACAACGAAGGCGTACCGCAGGCCCCGCTCGACGACTGGCTGCGCGGCGACGTCGCCCACTACGACGGCGGCGACCGCCTCTACCAGTCCATATCCAATGCGCAGGGACTTTCGGGAAGCGGGCCGTGGGCCAATTTCCACCCCGGCTGGTACTTCGCTGCCTACCCGATGCCCTACGGTTACAAAGGCCGCCCGGCATGGGGTTTCCGCACCGAAATCGGCACGGCGGTATTCACGACGTTCGAGAGTTTTCGCAAATTCATGCCCGAGGAGTCGTGGTGGCCCCGCAACGACATGTGGGACAAACATTTCTTCGGCAAGTCGGCGGCCAACGCCGCCCCGGACAAATATTTCGAGACCGTGGCCGAAAACTACGGCGAGGCAGACGGGATCGAGGATTTCTGCCGCAAGGCACAGCTGCTCAACCTGGAGGTCAACAAAGCCATGTACGAGGGCTGGCAGCATCACATGTGGGACGACGCCACGGGCATCATGACCTGGATGAGCCAGCCGGCCTACCCGTCGCTCGTATGGCAGACCTACGACTATTACCTCGACCCGACGGGTGCCTACTGGGGCATACGCAAGGCGTGCGAACCGGTGCATATCCAGTGGAGCCATGCCGACAATTCGGTCAAGGCGGTCAATACAACGCGTGAACCGCTCGAAGCGACGGCCACGGCACGGGTCTACGACCTCGACGGGCGGCTCCTGCCGCAATTCACGCAGCAGCTCAGGGTCTCGCTCGCGGCCAATACGACCCGCAGCCTGTTCGACCTGAATTTCTCGGAGGGCAACCTGGCCCGCAACCGGCCCGTGAAAGCATCCTCCTCATCGCCCGACGGCGCAGGTGCCGGGGCTCTCACCGACGGCAACGATTCGAGCCGCTGGGCGAGCGAGTACAGCGACGACCAGTGGATCGAGGTCGACCTGGGCGAGCGCCGCGCCTTCACCGAAGTCGTGCTCCGCTGGGAGGACGCCCACGCCGCAGCCTACAAACTGCAACTCTCGGACGACGGCCGCACGTGGCGCGACGTCTATGAAACGCAGGACGCGCAGGGCGGCGAACAGACGATCCCGCTGCCGTTGCAGCAAGCCCGCTACGTCAGAATGCTCGGACTCCGGCGTGCCACGCAATGGGGCTACTCGCTCTACGAAATGGAGGTCTACCGCCGCGACGCGAAAGCGCCGAAACTCTCGCCCGTGCATTTCATCCGGCTGGAGCTCACCGACCGCGACGGGCGCCTGCTCTCGGACAACTTCTACTGGCGTGCGACCCGCCGCGGCGACTACACGGCGCTCAACACGCTCGCCCCTGCCAAGCTGCAGGTACGTTCGCAGCTGACCGCCGCAGGCGGCCGCAAGGTCATCCGCACGACAGTCAGGAACGTCGGACGTTCGGTGGCCTTCGCCGTGCACGTGCAGCCCTACCGCCGATCCGACGGCGAGCGCATCCTGCCCTACGTGGCCGACGACAACTACTTCACGCTCCTGCAGGGCGAAAGCCGGCAGATCGACTTTGAATTCGATGCCGGCCTGCTTCCCGACGACCGCTACACGGTTCGGGCCGAGGCTTACAACCGCTGAAAACGACAGCACAAAATTTCGAACCCATGAAAAGAACCCTGCTATACCTGCTCCTGCTGCCCGGGCTCCTTTCCGGCACCTGCCCCCTGGCGGCCGATCCGGCCGGCAATGCCGGGCACGGCGCAAAGCCCTGCCTGCGGCGGCTGACCTGCGAAGGGCTGACCGATCCGCTCGCCATCGACACGGCAACACCCCGCTTCGGGTGGCAGCTCCGCTCCGGGCGCCAGGGCGACGCCCAGCGCAGCTACCGGATCGAGGTTGCCTCGGACAGCCTGCGGCTGCTGGCCGGAGACGCCGACTTGTGGGACTCGGGCTGGGTACGGTCGAAGCGTTCGGTGGGAGTCACCTACGAGGGGCTTCCGCTGACGGCTCGGACGCAATGCTGGTGGCGCGTCACCGCCCGCACCGAAAAGGGCAACCGGAAAGCCGTCTCCCCCGTCGCCCGCTTCGGCATCGGCCTGACCGACCCGGCATCCGTCTCGGGTGAATTCATCGGCTGCGCGGAATCGGGCGCCACGGCCGTGCTCCTGCGCCGGGCATTCACCCTCCCGGCATGCGGAGACGAAGCGTTGCTGCACGTCAATTCGCTGGGATACCACGAAATATGGGTCAACGGCCGCAAAGTCGGCGACGCCTGCCTCGCCCCCGCCCTCTCGCAGCTCGACAAACGCTCGCTGTGGGTGACCTACGATGTCCGTCCCTACCTGCTCGAAGGCGACAACGAGCTGGTGATCTGGCTCGGGCAGGGTTGGTACAAGCGCGGCACGTTCGGACGCTGGCAGCCCGACGAACCCTACACCGAACCGCTTGTGCGGGCACAACTGGACATAGGCACCGCAAACACCTGGCAGACCGCCTGCCGCACGGACACCGCATGGCGTGCCGCGCTGAGCGGCTACCGCGACACGGGGTCGTGGAACGCCCTCGACTTCGGAGGCGAAGAGATCGACGCCCGGCGCAACCCGCGCTCGATGTCCCCCTCCGACCTGGACGCGCTGGCATGGCAGCCGGTAATCACGGCCCGGAAGCCCGGGCACCGGGCGACGCCGCAAATGGTCGAGCCCGACCGCATCCAGGAGCGGCTGACCGCCCGCATGCTGGACGAGGCGGCACCCGGCGTATGGCGGATCGACTTCGGCAAGGTCGTCACCGGCTGGCTGGAGGCTCATTTCTCGGGGCTTCCGGACGGGGCGCGCGTCGAGATCGAATACAGCGACGAGACGGACGGCGACGGCAACCTCATCGACCAGCGGCAGCGCGACACCTACATCGCCCGCGGCGACGGCCGGGAGCGGTTCTGCAACAAGTTCAACCACCATGCTTTCCGTTACGCCGAGGTGCGCGGACTGGCGCAGAGGCCCCGCCGGGAGGATTTCCGGGCGCTCGCCATCCACACCGACTACCGGCCCGAGGCGACGTTCACTTCGTCGGATAGCGACCTGAACGCCATCCACGACATGATTGCGCACACGCTGCGCTGCCTGGCCTACAACGGGTACATGGTCGACTGCCCCCACCTCGAACGCGCCGGATACGGCGGCGACGGCAACTCTTCCACCGAGATCCTGCAAACCCTCTGCGGTGCGGCCCCGCTCTACCGCAACTGGGTGCAGGCATGGGACGACGCCATGCGCCCCGGGGGCAGTCTGCCCCACGTAGCCCCCAACGCCGGTGCGGGAGGCGGCGGCCCCTACTGGTGCGGGTTCATCGTCATGGCCCCCTGGCAAACGTGGCTCAACTACGGCGACCGGACGCTGATCGACCGCCACTACCCTGCCATGCGGGAATGGATGGGCTATGTCGAACGGTACATGAAAGACGGCTTGCTGACCCGCTGGCCCGACACGCCTTACCGGGACTGGTTCCTCGGCGACTGGCTCGCCCCGCACGGGGTCGACACAGGCAGCGAGGCTTCGGTGTCGCTGGTAAACAACTGCTTTGTCAGCGACTGCTACGCCAGGATGGCACAGATGGCCCGGCTCACGGGGCACGACGACGAGGCGACCGCATTCGAAGCGCGGCGCGAGGCGCTCAACCGCACGATCCACGCCCGGTTCTACGACCCGGCGACGCAAACTTACGCCACCGGCTCGCAGCTCGACATGACCTACCCGATGCTGGTGGGCGCCACGCCCGATTCGCTCCGCGCCGGCGTGGAACAACGGCTTTTCCGATCGACGCACGACGTGATGAAGGATCATATCGGCGGCGGACTGGTCGGCGTACCGGTCATCACCCGCTGGGCGGTCAGATCGCACAACCCCGAATTCATCTACCGGATGCTCAAGCAGCGCGGCTACCCGGGCTACCTGCATATGATCGACCACGGTGCGACGGCCACCTGGGAGTATTGGAGCGGCGAACGCAGTCGCGTGCACAACTGCTACAACGGCATCGGCACGTGGTTCTACCAGGCCCTCGGCGGCCTGCGCACGGACAGCAGCCACCCCGGCTACGAGCATGTATTCATCGACCCCCAGATTCCCGAAGGGGTTGAGTGGTGCCGGATCGGCAAGGAAACCCCCTATGGCCGGATCGACCTGGGCTGGGAGATCGCGGACGGCGAACTCCGGATCGACGTCACCCTGCCCCCGGGCGTCACGGCCACGGCGATCACACCCGCCGGCGCCTGCCGGGGGCGGCTCGACGGCCGCAGGCTGGCCCCGCAATCGCCCGGGACGAAGATCGCAAGCGGCCGCCACCGGCTGGTCTTCGGCCTCGCCCCGCAAAACGAAGGGCGATGACCGAAAAAAACACGTACGGACGAAAACCAGCCGACGATACGAAAAACCGCCACCGACCCATAAACGAACCCTAAAAACCGCTTTTGCCTATGACGCAATGAACAGACACCGGAATTCCCCCGTTGCACACCGGATCGGCCCGCCGACCCGAAACATCCGATTCAACCGAACACCTAATAAACCCATCATTTTATGAAAAAATACGCAATCATCCTTACCGCCGCGCTCTTCGTGTGCGCATTCTCCGGATGCGACGAAGAGGCAACCCTCCCCTACATCCCGGTCGAAAAGCCGGACGACAACACGCCGCCCGAAGGAGACGACCCCGACACCTACACCGTCGCCTACCGGCTCGATAAGGTGCTGCTGTGCGCGCCCGAGAATCCGAACGGCACCGACATCTACGGCAAACTGGACTATTTCCCTTCGCTGCGCATGACGCTCAACGTGTCGCCGCTCGCAACCACCGTCACGTTCGACAACGGCGACATCCCTTTCGTACCGTTCCCCGAAGCGCTGTCCGAAGGCCCCATCCAGTGTGTGCTGGACAGCAACGTCATCCCCAACGTGCTGCGGGTCAAAGGTTCGGACACGGTCATCGCCACCTTCGACGCGGACGGTTTTACGACCCAGTTCCAACTGGACAGCAAACTCCTTACATACAAATACAAATTCAAGAGCCTCTAAAACTCCCCGACCATGAAAAAACTCAACAGACATAAAATACTCTCCGCGGCGTGCATCGCCGCGCTGCCGCTGCTCGTAGTCGCCTGCCTCGAATTCGACGGCATCATCCAGCCGGGCCGGGCCCTGACCGACTCGGAAATCGAAGTGACGGCCCAGCTCCGGGTCTCGCCGGGCGAAGACGGCTCGGGAAAGGTCGTATTCGCCGTATTGGCCCCCAAGGCATGGAACCTCCGCGACAATGCCACGCTCTATTTGACCACCAAGGACTACAACGCGATCCAGCACCAGCCCGAAGTCGTGAACGAACAACTCACCCTGATGCCCGCAGAGGAAAAAGACCCCAAGAACGGTCTTTCGTGGGCGGACTCCTTCATGAGCGTCATCGGCCGCGGCGGCAACGCCCCCCAGACGGCAATGGAGTGGGTCGTATGGCGTTCGTCGACCACCTTCATATTCGACGACAAGATCGAAGTGGACGGACAGGAGGTCGAGACCGCCGACGTACATGCCGACGTCAGGATCAGAATGAAGACCGGCGCCGTTCCCCTGACCTGCGAACTGGGTTACTCGTATTGCTACGACACGTTCGGCCTCAAACGCGACGAACAGCGTTTCGCCGAGGCATTCAAGCCCATCGAAACCTACAACCAGGTGTTTACCACCACGCCCTCGGTATTCCGCTACGGCGACGTCTTCGGCATCACCTTCTCGCACGGAGGCACGGCACTGAAAGACGCCGGGGAGGTATATCTCTGCGGCACGGCAATCCATGACGGCGGGCAGAAAGCCGAGGTCTCGGCCGCAGTCCCGCGCAACCGCATGGAACTGATCAGCTCCCGTTTCGAGAAATACCTCTACCCGAAGGATTTCTTCGGCCTTCCGTCCGACGCCGTGATCGAAGAACTCTACTTCTATTTCATCAATGCCGACGGCAGCATCGTCGTCAAGGACGATGAAAACGGCGGGCAGGAGTTCTTCGTCGAACAGTCCGACGAATAACCGCCCGCACCGGGATACCGCCCGAAGGGACGCGAAGCCTGTGCCGCACCTTGCGACACAGGCTTCGCCCGTTTCCGGCCCTGCAAAACGGCGGCGGAATCCCCCGTCCCCGCCCCCGAGGGCTGCCCTGCCGGGGCAAAAAAATCCCCGGGCGGCGATGCCACCCGGGGAAAATCATGCGGCACGAGCGGCCGCCCGTCGCAAATTACTTGCGGTAGACCTTCGTGTAACCGTAGATCGCCTCGTCACCGAGCTCCTCCTCGATACGCAGCAGCTGGTTGTACTTAGCCATACGATCCGAACGCGATGCCGAACCGGTCTTGATCTGACCCGAGTTGGTTGCCACGGCGATATCTGCGATCGTCGAATCCTCGGTCTCGCCCGAACGGTGCGACGTAACCGACGTGTAACCTGCACGGTGGGCCATCTCGATGGCGTCGAGCGTCTCGGTCAGCGTACCGATCTGGTTTACCTTGATCAGGATCGAGTTGGCGCAGCCGGTCTCGATACCCTTCTTCAGGAAATCTACGTTGGTCACGAACAGGTCGTCGCCCACGAGCTGGCATTTGTCGCCGATCTCGGCGGTCAGCAGCTGCCAACCTTCCCAGTCGTTCTCCGACATACCGTCCTCGATCGAGTCGATGGGGTATTTCGCTACGAGCGACTTGAGGTACTCTACCTGCTCCTTCGAGCTGCGCTTGGCACCCTTCTCGCCTTCGAACTTGGTGTAGTCGTACACGCCGTCGGCGTAGAACTCCGACGAAGCGCAGTCCATGCCGATCGACACGTCACCGCCTTCGCATTTGCGGCCGGGCTTGTAACCGGCCATCTTGATTGCCTCGAGGATCGACTCGATAGCGTCCTCCGTACCGTTCAGCGCGGGAGCGAAACCGCCCTCGTCACCGACCGCCGTCGAAAGGTTGCGCTTGTGGAGCACCTTCTTCAGGTTGTGGAATACCTCGGCGCCCATGCGGATAGCCTCCTTGAACGTGGGGGCACCCACGGGACGGATCATGAACTCCTGGAATGCGATCGGGGCGTCCGAGTGCGAACCGCCGTTGATGATGTTCATCATCGGGACGGGCAGCGTCTTGGCGTTCGCGCCGCCGATATAGCGGTAGAGCGGCATGCCGAAATAGTCGGCAGCGGCACGCGCAACGGCCAGCGACACGCCGAGGATGGCGTTTGCGCCGAGCTTCGACTTGGTAGGCGTACCGTCGAGCGCGATCATGGCCTTGTCGATACCCACCTGGTCGGCAACGTTCATGCCGATGATGGCCGGGGCGATCACCTCGTTGACATTCTTGACGGCGTTCAGTACGCCCTTGCCCAGGTAACGGCCCTTGTCGCCGTCGCGGAGCTCGAGCGCTTCGTGCTCGCCCGTCGATGCGCCGCTCGGAACGGCTGCGCGTCCGAATGCACCCGAAACGGTGCGAACTTCGACCTCGATGGTCGGATTGCCTCGCGAGTCGAGGATTTCCCTTGCGTGAATCTCTACAATCTGCATAGTTGTAAACGTTTGAATTTATGGTTTGAAATAATGACTTCCTTTTTTGCACCGCAAAGGTACAAAATAATTGTGAATTGAGGTTTCCTAATTGTTATTTTTTTCACGAACGGCGCCTCGGGTTTCGGGGGAATCCCATAAATTATTATCTTTGCCCCCGAATGCACCCCATATACCCCTAAACAACTATCAATTAATGCGAAAAGTCCTCTCCTTCTCCTTGTTCCTGATGCTGGGACTCGTCATCTCCCAACTCCTCCCGGGGGCGCTCGGTGCAGGATACGCAAGCTTCAAAGCCTGCTCCGACACCCTGCTTTACGTCTGCCTGGGGTTCATCATGATCAACGTGGGGCGCGAATTCGAGATCGACAAATCCCGCTGGCGCTCCTACACGGCCGACTACTTCATCGCCATGGCCACCGCGGCGCTGCCCTGGATACTCATCGTACTCTACTATATTTTCGTCCTGCTGCCGCCCCCGCTGTGGGGCAGCGGCGAAGCCTGGAAGGAAAACCTGCTGCTGAGCCGTTTCGCAGCCCCGACCTCGGCCGGCATCCTCTTCACGATGCTCGCGGCGCTGAGCCTCAAAAAAAGCTGGATATACAAAAAGATACAGGTGCTGGCGATTTTCGACGACCTGGACACCATCCTGCTGATGATCCCCCTGCAAATCCTGATGATCGGCCTCAAATGGCAGATGTTCGCCATCATCGCCATCGTCGTCGTGCTGCTGGCCGCCGGCTGGCGCTGGCAGGCGCGGTGGAACGTACGGCAGGACTGGAAAACCATCCTCGGGCTGGCCGTCGTGGTCTGCGCCCTGACGCAGGCGGTCTACATCGCCACGGCGAAGCTCTACGGCCCCGAAAACAGCATCCATATCGAAGTGCTGCTCCCGGCTTTCGTCGTGGGCATGCTCATGAAACACAAGCACATCGACACACCTGCGGAGCAACGCGTCTCCACCGGCATATCGTTTCTCTTCATGCTGCTGGTAGGCCTCAGCATGCCGCTCGTCACGGGCGCCCCGGCCGACACCGCGGCCGCCGCTTCGGTCACGGGATCGCAGCCCATGATGCCGTGGGGCACCCTCCTCCTGCATGTCGTGGCGGTATCCGTACTTTCGAACCTGGGCAAGCTCGTGCCGCTCTTCTTCTACCGCGACCGCAAGGTCAGCGAGCGCCTGGCGCTCTCGATCGGCATGTTCACCCGCGGCGAAGTGGGCGCAGGCGTAATCTTCATCGCCCTCGGATACAGCCTCGGCGGCCCGGCGCTCATCATCTCGGTGCTCACGCTGGTGCTGAACCTCATCCTCACGGGCGGCTTCGTGGTCTGGGTCAAGAAACTCGCCCTGCGCAGTTACACCCCCGAACCGGAAGCATAACACGCCCTCCGGGGAGGCTCCCGAAAATACTACGGACTAAAAACGACGACGACTTTGATCGAAATTACAGACACGGCCCTGCAGGCGGCTGCCGCCGAAGGGATGGACGCATTCCTCCGGGCCTTTACCGACAAATACCGCGAGGCTCTCGGCGGCGACCCCACGGCCGAGACGATCTCCCGGCTCAACGGCGAACAGCATTCGCTGCTTGCCTACCGGATCTTCCGCGACGAAGTGACCGAAGGCGGGTTCTGCCAGCTTATCCAGAACGGTTACGGGGCCTACATCTTCGGCAACCCGTTCGCCAGGGTAATGCGCCTGTGGGGCGCGGAACGGTTCTCGAAACTGGTATACGCCGCGAAAAAAATCTACGACGCCCACCGCGAAGACCTCGAAAGGGAGCGCACCGACGAGGAGTTCATGGCCATGTACGAGCAGTACGAAGCGTTCGACGAACTGGAGGAGGAGTTCGGCGAAATGGAAGAGGAGGTGACCGAAACGCTCGCCCGCTATGTCGACGGGCACCTGGAACTGTTCGCCCGGCTCGGGGCACATTAAAAAACCGCTCGATATGTAAATATCACATATCGAGCGATTTCTGTCGGACGGTTGCCCGCACGAAAGATTCCACGCTTTAGTTTTTATCTTTTTCGGGCTGCCTGAAAATATCCAACGATTCGTCATAGACAGGGCTGTCGATCCCGAGGAACGACAGGACGCTGTGAAAGACATGGTACTGCCCGACCTTTTTCTCCGGATCTATTTTCATCGCCTCATCCGATGTCCACACGATGAACGGGATCTCGATCTGTTCCTTCGGCGCGACAAGTATGGGCACGCCGTGCATATACAGATTCCCTTCGCCGAGGGACTCTCCGTGGTCGGATACGAAGATCACGCAACTGCGCCTTTGGGGAATCCCGCGAAGAATTTCTATTACGGAATGAATGAGATAATCCGTGTAGACGATGGTGTTGTCGTAGGCATTCATCAGCTCCTTCGGATCCGCTTTGGACATCTCCACCGTAGTGCATACGGGGCTGAACACCTCGAACTCCGGCGGGTATTTCTTATAGTACGTGGGGCCGTGGCTCGTGCTGGTATGGAGTACGACGAGCATCTTGTCCTTGCTGCCGGAGAGTATCTCTTCGCGGAGGCCTGCGAGCAGAATGCCGTCGTACCTGTCGTCGGCTTCCGGATGCAATGATTTGATATCCTTTATCTTGTAGAATTTGTCGATGTGTACGGGAGGCTCTCCCCAATTGTTGCTGCGCCATACCACATCCACGCCGCTGCGGTAGAGATAGTTCGGAAGGATTTCGTAAAGTTTGTTGGACGGCTTATGGTCGAGAATGGCCTTCACGCCTGCCGTGGTATAGGTCGCAGCCGCATCTGCAATCAGTGCGGTCACACTGTCTTTCTCCAGAAGCGGATTGGTCGGCTTGCCGTATCCGTATAATGAGAAATTCTCCCTTCTGGCGGATTCTCCTATTATCAGCACGCATACATCCTTGCTGTCGGAAACGATCTTCGCGTCGGGCAGGGGAATCTCTTTCCGGTTCTGCTTCTTTACGGAATTATAGTAGCGTACGGAATTGACCGTATACGACCACGGCATGACCAGGCTGCCGAGCTTGGGCGCGTTGCGGTCGATCCACGGCCAGTTTTGCATATTGATCAGCGCTATGGCCAAAGAAACCGCCAATGCGATGCCCGTGCGGGCGAAAAAACGCTTCCAGCTTCCGTAGTCGAACCGCCTTGCAAAAATGTAGATGCATGGAACCACCCCCAAGAAGAGGAGATACCATACGGCAGACCATGAGAAGAATCCGGAAGCCTCCGAATACCGGGTGTTGAATACGTTCCCCATCATCTTGTCCGTGATGAGCACCTGGTATGTATTTATGAAATAGAGGCTTATGGCATTGCCTATGAATGTGAAGGCAAGGATGCACTTTCCGACGAAGCGCCCGAGAAAGAGCACGAGGTAATAGACGAGAAAATTGAGCGCGAACATCAGCACGCCCAGCCCTCCGGTGATCAATACGCCGTTGAAGCCCCCTTCGATGTTGCCGAGCACCAGCCGGAAGAACGGCCAGTGGAACGCCACGAGCGTAAACAGGCTGAGTACCGAAGATATGCGGGTGAGGTTGGTCTTTTCTTTCAGAGGCTTTACCATTTGATAACTGTTTTATAAAATGTAAGGATCACTCCCGCGCACAGGACAAGAAGCATAAAGTTGAAAAGGATTGTCAACGGGATGTTCACCGTATGCGACGGAACCGTATACGGGGTTTCCATTTCGGAAGCGTCGTATCGTGCGAACGGATTGGTGTAGATCACCTCGCCGTCGGGGAAATAGGCGGTAATGCGTGCATAGGGGTCGTCGCCGGTCATGGTATAGCTGGCCTCGGACGAGTTTCGGGCCAGCGACAGGGTGGTGTGATCCTGCCCCGTCACCTTAATACTGTCCGCCTGGCGCGACAAGGCGATGTAGATCGTTTCGCCGTCGAGGCCGATCTTCTCGACCGACGGCAGCTCCCTGTTTTTGGCGTATTTCACCTCCCAGTCCCCATGTCCGTAGTCGGGAACGCGCATCGCATAATAGCACCCTCCGAGAAGCGTTTCCTTTATGTCTTCATACCTCATATACCTCGCCGACGGACAGCATAGGAAATTGCACCTTACGGCGATACGGCTGGACTTATCGGGATAGTGCAGGTCGTCGTTGGCCAGCCCGAAACTGTAATGCCCGGCACTGAGGGCCCAGTCCCAATATTCGTTTTCGGTGCTCTTTCCGCTGTCGAGTTCCATGATCCTGTAACCGCCGAGTTTCTGCATGTGGCTTTTCGACGTGCCCGTCGTTCTCAGGGGATGGTTCATCTGGATGAAATCGGACTCTTCCCCGAGCATATCCAACTGGAATTGTTTTTGGGAAGCGAAAAGCGGAATCAAATGGTCGAAGTGGTTGACTTCCTCGCATCCGAACACCAGTTTGTGATACTTGAACAGATTGATGCCGTGCTCATAGACATTGACCTGCAACAGGGAGTCGTACGGATGTACGGTCAGTTCATTGTGATTCGAGAATGTTACGATGTCGTATCCGAATTTCCGGTAAGCTTCATCGGTTTGGGCAGGCCAATACTCGCATTCGTTCAGGATGCCCTTCACACGCGTATGCGTGTGGAAGTTGGCCCTTTTCCAACAAAATGCCGAGTCTTCCCCAGCCCGCTTGTAGGGATTGAAAATGTCAGGGCCGCTGAATGGTTTGGGTTCGCTGAAATCGTATATGGGGCTTACACTTGTCACAAAGACTGCCAAAAGAGCGATCAGTATGAGTGCAACGACGGTTTTGCCCAATGCGGCCAAGATCTTTCGCAGCAAGGAAATCAGGGTTCGTTCATTGGGACGCAAGGCTTTTTTCATAAATAATCAATGTTGAAAATAACTTCTGCAAAGGTAGTAAAAATGCAAAAAAAGAGAACATGTATCTGCCGATATTACCGAAATAAAGGGAAACGGATGAACAGCCATATTCTTGTTGGCGCCGGGAATCGGATGCCGCCTTTCATTATGCGGATAGAAGTGTGGCCGAACCGACGTATCGCCGCATGAGGCGCTATTGTCCGATCCTTTTGCAGACATCCACCCACTCCGCACACCGGGAATACCGCTCCAGCTCCGCGACCGTGAGTTCGATGGCGCTGTTGCTGCTCCCGCATGCCGGGAAGACGGTTCCGAACCTCCGGAGGGATTCGTCCAGATAGACCGCCACCCCGTCGTTCACCCCGAACGGGCAGACTCCGCCCACGGCATGGCCGATATGCTCCTCCACCTCCGGCGGGGTCAGCATCCGGGCCTTGGCATGGAATTTCGCCTTGTATTTCGCGTTGTCGATCTTACAGTCGCCGGCCGTCACGATCACGATATACCCCTCCCCGACGCCGAACGACAGGGATTTGGCGATCCGGCCGGGTTCGCACCCCAGTGCCTTCGCCGCCAGCTCGACCGTGGCGCTCGACACGCCGAACTCCAGCACCCTGTCCGCAGCGCCGTATTGTTCCAGATAAGCCCTGACCCGTTCTATTGCCATATGATTCTCCGATTTGCTGTTTTCGTATATCCGTCCGCCCCTGTCCTGCCCCCGTCCCGTCAGCGCATCAGCACCGACGAGTCGCCGTAGCTCAGGAAACGGAAATCGTGCGAGAGCGCGTAGTCGTAAATGCGCCGCCAGTCTTCGCCCGCGAATGCCGAGACCAGCAGCAGCAGCGTCGACTTCGGCTGGTGGAAATTGGTGATGATGTTGCGCACGATGCGGAACTCGTACCCCAGCGGCGCGATCATGATTTGCGTCGCGGCCTTGATCCGGTCGAGCCCCTTCGCATCCATATAAGCGAGCAGCTCCTCCAGCGCATCGCGCCCCGTGTAATCCGCCGGAATGTCGTACAACTCCCACTGCCCCACGGGGCCCGGGCCGTCGATCGGAACCCCCGTGTGGATACGCCACGCCAGCGCCGGAAGCGATTCGAGCGTCCGTACCGAGGTCGTCCCCACGGCCGTGACCGCGCCCGGCTTGGCGAGCAGCGCCACGATGGTCGCACGCCGCACCTCGAAATGCTCGGTGTGCATCGGATGCTTCGCGGCGTCCTCGTCCTTCACGGGCAGGAACGTCCCCGCCCCGACGTGCAGCGTCACCTCCTCGAACCCGAAGCCGCGCGCCTTCATCCCCTCGATCAGCTCCGGGGTAAAGTGCAGCCCCGCCGTAGGCGCCGCCACCGACCCTTCGAATTTCGAATAGACGGTCTGGTAGCGCGTATAGTCGATCAGCTCGCTCTCGCGGTTCAGGTAGGGCGGGATCGGAATCCGGCCGAGGTACTCGAGCAGCTGTCCGAAGGTCATCGCCGCCGACCATTCGAAACGCACGGTGTGTTCGCGGCCGCGGTTCTCTGCAATCCATGCCCGCAGGTGCTCCGGACGGCCTTCATGCTCGAAATTGATCTCCACATAGCCCTCCTTCCATTTCTTGAGGTTGCCCACGATGCACGACCATTGGCAGGTTCCCGTGACGGCGAACGCCCGCTCGTAGTCGGCCGGGTCGTGGGGCTCGAGGCAGAAAACCTCGATCCGCGCCCCCGAAGGCTTGTGCATGATGATCCGCGCCCGGATCACCTTCGTGTTGTTGAATACCAGCAGCTGGCCGGCGGGCAGCACCTCGCCCAAGTCGGCGAAATGCGCCTCCGAGATCTCCCCGCCCCGGTACACGAGCAGCTTCGAAGAGCTCCGCTCCGCAAGCGGGAATTTGGCGATCCGCCCGTCGGGCAGGTCGTAGTCGAATCGGTTTATGTCGATATGTCGTTCAATCATGGGCACAAATGTACGTTTTTTTTAAATCGGACGGACACCTGCGCCCGAAAAACCGCCCTTGCAAAACGACAGGAACCGTACGAAAATACCGCACGGCCCCTGCCGAAACTTATCCAAACGCCCGGGCTATCCGTCCTGCCGGCCACCCGGGCAACGCCCCGAAGGCCGCACAGGTACGCCCCGAATGTCCCGCCGGAAACCTCCCGGACACTGCGGCGGGCACCCGCCACGATTATTCCACCACGATCTCGTCCACAAACAGGAATCCCTTGCTGCCGGCGCCCGGGTGCCAGGCCGGGATCGCAGCGGCATTCTGCGCGACCACCTTCAGGTAACGGGCCGACGTTTCGGGGAACTGCATCCGGTAACGCCCGATGCCGTCGGCATCCCCGGCTTTCGCTTCGGGCACCGTGACCGAGGCCACCTCGGTAAAATCCGTCCCGTTGTCCGAAACCCACACCGTAACCGACGAGGGCGGGAATATCCAGTCGCCCTTCTCGGCGAGCGTCTCCAGCTCCACCGACCGATAGGACTGCTCCCCGCCCATGTCGATGGTCACGTCGAGCGGCTCGTCCAGATACCCCAGCCAGGCACCGCTCGTAAAGACCGGGCGGCTGTGGTAACCGTCGACCAGCAGCGAAGCCCCTTCGAAGGTATAGCTGTCGTTGGGCTTGGTATTGAGCACCGCAGGGCGCCCCGTCGACTTGCTGAATGCGAACTCCCGCGAATAGGAAGCGTTCTCGCCGCCCTCGCGCAATGCCGTCGCCCTGAAACGGGCGCTCTTGCCGATCTCGACCGGCCCCGTGTAACGCGGGCTGGCGGCCGTGGGTTCCGAGCCGTCGAGCGTATAGTGGATCGGAGCGTCGCCCTGCGTGGTGAGGATCATCACCACGGCGCCCTTCTGCGGGTCTACGGCATACGATCCCTTGATACCGAAGATATGTTTGGCGAATGCGTACCCCATCTGCGAATAAATCCTGTCCATGCGGAACCCGTCGCGGAAACGCACCCAGTCCTTCACCCCGGGCTGGCACCACTGCACCTCGCTCAGCGCCGCCAGACGGGGCAGGAGCATGTATTCCAGGTGGTCGTCAGAAGCGATGTACTCCGTCCAGAGGTTTGCCTGCACGCCGAGGATATGCGCCTGCTGCCCGGGTGTCAGATCGGCCATCGGGTCGAACGAATAGACTTTGTCGATGGTCACGCAGCCCCCGATCCCGAAGGGTTCGGCATCGGCGTCGGGCGACTGGTAGTAGTCGAAATAGAAATGCGAATTGGGGGTCATGATCACGTCGTGGCCGAGCTTCGCGGCCTTGATGCCGCCCGCGCTGCCGCGCCACGACATGACGATGGCGTCCGACGGCGCCTGTCCTTCGAGTATCTCGTCCCAGCCGATGATGCGCCGGCCGCGTTCGGCCAGGTATTTCCCGATGCGGTCGGTCACGTACCCCTGCAGGTAGTGTTCGGCCGTATAGCCGTCCTTGTCCCTGAGCCCCAACTGGCGGATACGCGCCTGGCAGCGGGGGCACTTCTCCCAGCGCACCTTCGGGCACTCGTCGCCGCCGATATGGATCAGCTCCGACGGGAACAGGCCGACCACCTCGTCCAACACGTCCTCCAGGAATTCGAAGGTCTTCTCCTGCCCGGGGCACAGCACGTCGTCGGCCACGCCCCAACGGCCCCACACCTCATACGGGCCGCCCGTACAGCCTAACTCGGGGTAAGCGGTCAGCGCCGAAAGCATATGGCCCGGCAGGTCTATCTCGGGGATCACCGTAATGGCGCGGTCGGCCGCATACGCCACGATGTCGCGGATCTCGTCCTGCGTATAATAACCGCCGTAGGGCGTATTGTCGTAGTTGTCCCACTCCTTGCGGATCATGGTTTTATTGCGGATGCTGCCCACGGTCGTCAGCTCGGGGTACTTTTTGATTTCGATGCGCCACCCCTGGTCGTCGGTCAGGTGCCAGTGGAAGCGGTTGAGCTTGTGGATCGCCATCACGTCGAGGTAGCGTTTCACCTCTTCGACCGAAAAGAAATGGCGCGCCACGTCGAGGTGCATGCCCCGGTAAGCGAAACGCGGGGCATCCTCGATGCTCACACACGGCAGCACCCACTCCTCGCCGGGCGCAGGCTCCGTCCCGTAAACCGCCGCGGGCAGCATCTGCCGCAGGCTCTGCACGGCGTAGAAAAAGCCGGGGAAACGCGACGCACGGACTTCGACGCCCTTCGGGGTGACATCGAGCCGGTACCCCTCTTCCGGCAGCGTTTGGTCGAGGACGAAGCGGATGCCCGAGGCGGGAAGCTCGTCGGCGACGGTCACGGGGTTCTCCCCGCCGGAGGTTTTCGCCAGCTGCGCGGCGAATTCCGCCACGGCGCGCTGCGTCCGCTCGTCGGCACGGCTGTCGCACACGACGCCTTCGCCCTTGACGGCGAACGTCCCGTGCCCGGGTTCGAGGTGGTTGGGATAAGGTACGATCGAGATTTTTGGATCGTGGGTGGCGCAGGCGGACAGACACACGCCTGCGGCAAAGGCCAGTAGCAATTTTTTCATAGAATAATCAGGGTTGTATCGTGCAAAAGTAGGAAAAAATCCGGAGATGGCCCGCTGCGGAGGGAAATATAGCCGACAGAAACGGGCATCCACAGCGGATCGCCCTGTTTTTGCACAGGTTTTTCCCGGCGGAAGGCCCGATTACCGGGCATTTTTTATAACTTTGCGTCGCATAATTGCTCACAAAACTATGAAAACCGACTTTCTGGTTATCGGTTCCGGCGCAGCGGGCCTTTCGTTCGCGCTCAAGGCCGCGGCCCACGGGCATGTCACGATCGTCACGAAGGGCGAAATGAACGAGTGCAATACCAACTTTGCACAAGGCGGCATCTGCTCGGTGACCTACGCCCCCGACACATTCGAAAAACATATCCACGACACCCTGGTCTGCGGAGCCGGCAAATGCGACGAAGAGGCCGTCGGACTGGTCGTGCGCCGGGCCCCGGAGCTGATCCGCGACCTGATCGAATGGGGCACGCGCTTCGACAGGACTCCCGACGGACGTTTCGAGTTGAACCGCGAGGGCGGGCATACCGAACCCCGCATCCTCCACCACGAAGACCTCACGGGCGCCGAGATCGAACGGGCGCTGGTCGAGTCGGTTCGCCGGCACCCCGGCATCACGGTGCTGGAACACCATTTCGCCATCGACCTCTTGACGCAGCACCACCTGGGCGAATTCGTCACGCGCCATACGCGCGGGCTGGCCTGCTTCGGCGCCTATGTGCTCAACCTCGCCACCAACGAGATCGAGACCATGCTCGCCAAGTTCACCGTCGTCGCCACGGGCGGCTGCGGCAATATCTACTCCACGACCTCCAACCCGGTCGTCGCCACGGGCGACGGCATCGCCATGTGCCACCGCGCCAAGGCCATCACCGAGAACATGGAGTTCATCCAGTTCCACCCCACGACGCTCTACAACCCCGGCGAGAAACCCAACTTCCTCATTACGGAAGCCATGCGCGGTTTCGGCGCCATCCTTCGCCTGCCTTCCGGCGAGGAGTTCATGGACAAATACCACCCGATGAAATCGCTGGCGCCGCGCGACGTGGTGGCCCGCGCCATCTACCGCGAAATGACCAAGCGGGGCTCGGACTTCGTCTACCTCGACGTCACGCACAAAGACCCCGGAGCCATCCGCAGTCACTTCCCCAACATCTACGAAAAATGCCTTTCGATCGGCATCGACATCACCCGCGACTGGATTCCCGTGACGCCCGCGGCGCACTACTGCTGCGGCGGGGTGAAGGTCGACACCAACGGCGAGACCTCGATCAGGCACCTCTACGCGCTGGGCGAAACCTCCTGCACGGGGCTGCACGGAGCCAACCGCCTCGCTTCCAACTCGCTGATCGAAGCGGTGGTCTATGCCGACCAGGCCGCACGCCACGCTGCGTCGCTGCTCCCCAAGGTCGACATCCAGGAGGGCATCCCCGACTGGGACTTCGAAGGCACGCAGCACACCGAGGAGATGCTGATGATCATCCAGTCCAAGCGCGAGATGCAGACCATCCTGTCCAACTACGTGGGCATCGTCCGCTCGAACCTCTCGCTCAAACGCGCCATGCGCCGCCTCGAGATACTCTGGAAGGAGACCGAGGAGCTCTATAACAAGACCAAGCCCAACCGCGAATTGTGCGAGCTGCGCAACATGATCGCCGTGGCCTACCTGGTAATCAAACAGGGCCGCGAGATCAAGGAGTCGGTCGGCTGCCACTACAACGCCGACTACCCGAAAGAATAACAAAGGTTTAAAATTACCGGGATATTCCGGCCGCATGCGACAAGCCTCTCCCCCGGGAGGGATTTGGGGCGGGCCAGGCTTGCAAACACGGCCCGAAGCCGTGGCAACAGCAGTCGCCGGCACCGGCTGCGCCGGATCCCGGCAGAAACATTCGAACAAATACATGACATTACAGGAAGAAATCACACGCCGCCGCACCTTCGCGGTCATCGCCCACCCCGACGCGGGTAAAACCACCCTCACCGAGAAGCTGCTGCTCTTCGGCGGTGCCATCCACGTCGCCGGGGCGGTCAAAAGCAACAAGATCAAGAAAGGCGCCACGTCGGACTTCATGGAGATCGAGCGCCAGCGCGGCATCTCGGTCGCCACGGCCGTGATGGGCTTCGAATACAAGGGCACCAAGATCAACATCCTCGACACCCCGGGCCACGAGGACTTCGCCGAAGACACCTACCGCACGCTGACGGCCGTCGATTCGGTCATCATCGTCATCGACGGTGCCAAGGGCGTCGAGTCGCAAACCCGCAAACTGATGGAGGTGTGCCGTATGCGTTCGACGCCGGTGATCGTCTTCATCAACAAACTCGACCGCCCCTCCAAGGAGCCTTTCGACCTGCTGGACGAGGTGGAAAAGGAACTGCGCATCCGCGTGCGGCCGCTGGCCTTCCCCATTTCGAACGGCCCCACGTTCCGCGGGGTCTACAACCTCTACGAAAAGAACCTCTCGCTTTTCACGTCGGACGAAAAACTCACCGCCGACGCCCAGACCGCCGAGATTTCCGACCTCGCGTCGCCGGAGCTGGACAGCTACATCGGCGGGAAATTCGCCGAACAGCTGCGCTCGGACGTCGAGCTGGTCGAAGGCGTCTACGACGAGTTCGACCGCGAGGCCTACCTGCGCGGCGAGCTGGCCCCCGTGTTCTTCGGCTCGGCGGTCAACAACTTCGGCGTGCGCGAACTGCTCGAATGCTTCGTCCGCATCGCCCCCTCGCCGCGCCCGGCGCCCACCGCGACCCGCACCGTGGAGCCCGCCGAGCCGAAGATGACGGGCTTCGTGTTCAAGATCCACGCCAACATGGATCCCAACCACCGCGACCGCATCGCCTTCCTGAAAATCTGCTCCGGGACGTTCGAGCGCAACCATAACTACCTGCACGTGCGCAGCGGCAAGCAGCTCAAGTTCTCCTCGCCGACGGCCTTCATGGCCGAAAAGAAATCGGTCATCGACTTCGCCTACCCGGGCGACATCGTCGGCCTGCACGACACGGGCAACTTCAAGATCGGCGACACCTTCACCGAGGGCGAGAAGCTCAAATTCACGGGCATCCCGTCGTTCGCCCCCGAGCAGTTCCGCTACATCGAGAACGCCGACCCGCTGAAATTCAAGCAGCTCGCCAAGGGCGTCGACCAACTGATGGACGAAGGCGTGGCGCAGCTGTTCGTATCCTCGCTCAACGGCCGCAAGATCATCGGCACGGTCGGGGCGCTCCAGTTCGAAGTCATCCAGTACCGACTCGAACACGAATACAACGCCGCCTGCCGCTGGGAGCCGATCTCGATCTACAAAGCCTGCTGGATCGAGAGCGACAACGCCGCGCAGCTGGCCGATTTCAAGCGCCGCAAGCACACCAACATGGCCGTCGACAAGCACGGCCGCGACGTCTTCCTCGCCGACACGAGCTACGGGCTGGCGCTGGCGCAGGAGAATTTCAAGGACATCCGCTTCCACTTCACCTCGGAGTTCTGATCCGGGGGGGGGCTGTCCGATCCGTAAAAATCCCGGCAGGAACCCATGTGGGATCCCGCCGGGATTCTCTCTTCCTGCCGGCAATACGCCCGCCCCGGCCGCGTCAACCGCGATGCCGCAGGCAGGTCGCAGGTACGGACGGCGCAGACAGGTCACAGGCATGGACGCCGCATGCACGGACATCGCACGGCCTGCCAGCCGGGCTACTCGAAAACGGGAGCTTCGGCACTCCGGGCGGGTACGTGCCCGCGCACCTCGGGCCACCCGTCATTCCATTCGATCCGGTCGAGAATCAGGTAACGCGGCCCGCCCACCTCGAGCCGGGTATGGTACAGCATCCAGTCCTGCCCCTTATCATCGGTAACGAATTCCGCATTGTGCCCCGGGGCGACAAACCCGTTGCCGTTGCCCACGACCAGTTCGTGGTGCACGCCGAGCATGTCGCGCCCCGCACGATCGACATAAGGCCCCATCAGCGACCGGCTGCGGCCGACGACCACATGGTAATCCTTCATGAAATCGCCCGTCGAGACGATCAGGTAATAGTATCCGTCCCGCTTGTGGATGTAGGTGCCCTCGTACTGGTCGCCGGCGATCTTACGCTTCCCGGCCCCGGGTTTGAGCGATAACCCGTCGTCCGCAAGTTCAATCGCCCAGATGCCCCGGAAACTTCCCCAGAACATGTACTTGTGCCCGTCCTCCTCGATGTAGAACTGGTCGATCGAAATATCGACCCCGATCTCGTCGCTGCCGATCAGTTTCCCGTGGTCGGTAAAGGGCCCGACAGGCGAGGGGCCCGACGCCACGCCGATGGCGTGCTTGTTGTTCTCCCCCGGCTGGGAATAATACAGTACGTACCTGTCGCCGATCTTGTTGATGTCCGGCGCCCAGAGGTTGGCCCCGGCCTTGTCGGTTATCTGCGGATGGTTCTCCGCCGTAAAGACCTCGCCGACCTTCATCCAGTTCACCAGGTCGGACGAGCGCAGGATGGGGATGTTGTTCTTTCCGCTCTCGGTCGCATAGAGGTAGAAATTCCCGTCCTCGGCGCGTATTACCGTGGGGTCGGCCACGAGGAATTCCCTGAAAACCGGGTTCTTGTAGCTCTTTGCCCCGGGGTTCCCGGGCAGGGGATCCCCGTCCCCGCTGCGGGCGGGTTCGGGCGTGCCGCAGGCACAGGCCACGGGCAGTAACACCGCCGTGAAGGCGAGTGCGACGAAATAATTTTTCATAGCGTATCTCATTTACGAATTCAACGATATTTTGCCGGAACCGACAAACAAAGATACGAAAAATACACTGTCTTCGGCCGGGCGGAAGGGGATTTCCGTTTCCGCCCGGCCGGTGCGGCACGGCAGCAATAAAAAAAGCCTGCTGATTTCCAGCAGGCTTTCACCTATATATCCGCCCGTTAACGCATCGGCACCTCGATGACCAGCACCTGGGCGTCGGCCGAAGCCCTGATCCCGAACCCGTCGGTATCCCAGACCCCCATGCCGTCGCGGCGGCCGAGCACTTCGCCGTCCACCTCGACCAGCCCTTCGATCACGAAGACATAGGCCCCGTTCCCGGGCGTATGCATCCGGTATTCAACGTCATGCCCCTTGTCCAGGTCGAGCGTCGAGAACCAGGCATCCTGATGGAGCCAGCCCGTGTTTTCGCCACCGCGGCCTTCGGGAGCCACGATCGTCCTCAATTCGTTGCGCTTTGCCGGCGCCAGCCGGATCTGGTTATAACGCGGCGTATGGTTCTCCGCATCGGTCAGCACCCATATCTGCAGGAATTTCACGGGCTCCGTGTCGCTGGCGTTCATTTCGCTGTGCGTAATGCCCGTCCCGGCCGACATGACTTGGATCTCGCCCGGGCGCAGCTCCTGCATGTTCCCCATGCTGTCGCCGTGCCGGAGCGCACCTTCGAGCGCAATCGACACGATCTCCATGTTATCGTGGGGATGCGTCCCGAATCCTTCGCCCGGGGCGACCGTATCGTCGTTAAGCACCCGCAGGGCGCCGAAATGGATTCGCCGGGGGTCGTAATATCCGGCAAAACTGAACGTATGGTAGGTATCGAGCCAACCATGGTTGGCGTGTCCGCGCGTCTGTGCGCGGTGAATCGTCTTATTCATAGCAATGATTTTTTATTATACAATCGGTTGGGCGTGAAGCAAACTCCGCGCCAGCCGCGCCTGCGCGCAGCACCTGACGGAATCCGCAGGCTACACCTTCAGAAAGACGTTCTTTCTGTAAAGGAAATAGAGAAACAGCCAGCAGACGGCCACATAGCCGGCACTGTCGACCACGGCGGCAAGCGCCTCCGGGCATTTCGACGCCACGCCCCCGAGGAAGAAATCGGATATGCGCCCGAAGCCCACGATACGCTGGGCCAGGTAGATCGTGATCGAATTGAGTCCCACGACGCGGAAGAAGAGCGTCCAGCGGCGCCATCCCCTGACATCGATCAGGTAGTAGAACAGGGCGAACATCGCCAGCGAATAGGCAGCCACGACACATACGAACGTACTCGACCACAGCGATTTGTTCACAGGCACCACCCCGTTGAAAGCCAGCCCTGCGACCAGCAGCGCCACGGCCGCCGCAATCATCCACGACGCCTTGCGGCCGCCCGACAAGTCCTGCCGCCGCACGAATTCCCCCGTAAACATGCCCAGCATGGCCGTCACCACGGCGGGCACCGTACTCAGCAGCCCCTCGGGGTCGAATGTCTTGCCGTACAACTTACCCGGCAACAGCAGCCGGTCGACATACCCTGCCAGGCAACCCTCCCGGGTCAATGGCCCTGCGCCCGCGACGTCGGGTGCCGCCACCAGCGCCGACAACAGGCCGTAACCGACCAGTATGGCTGCAGCGATCGCAATGCGCGCCTTCACCCCGAAATTGAGGTACAGCATCGCGGCTATGCCCCATGCAAGGCCGATACGCCCCAGTACGCTGGCAATACGCAGGTTTTCGAAATCGAGCCTAAACAACCCGTTGTAAACCACCCCCAACAACACCAGCGTCAGCGCGCGGCGGACGATCTTTGCATAGATCGTCCCGGTCGGCAACCCCAGCGAACGCTGCTTGGAAAGCGAAAAGGGGAAGCTCACCCCGGCAATGAAGAGGAACAGCGGAAAGATCGTATCGTGGTGGGTGAAGCCGTCCCAGCTGGCATGCCCCATCTGGCTGGCAATGCTGTCGGTCACAGCGTTGGGCCACAAGCCGCACACGGCGACGACGAGCGAGGCGAACCCCATGATAAAGAGCATGTCGAACCCCCTCAGGGCATCGAGCGACTGCAATCGTTCGGACGGTTTCATAATTCGGGTGCTGTTCTTCCGGCCCGATCCTTGTCAGTGATCCTTCTTCGGTCGGCCCTGTTATACTTTACACAAAGATAATAAGAATTTCTGATATATCCAAATATATCGGGGCCCGGCGGAGCGCATCCGGCCGGGCCCCGCTTTTTCCATCGGCAACTACTCCAACTCCAGGTTGCTCACCCGGTCGGTCACCCCGAACGGGAAGTCAGGGTAGACGTACAGCCCGAAACGCGGCTCGGTCTGACCGTGCGTGTAACCCCAGATGCTGGCGTAATCCTCCGCGTCCTCGCCCATCTTCTCCAACTGGCGCAGATAGGCGGCCACCGACTTGTTCTCCACGATGTAGATCTCGCCCATACGGTCGATGATCGGGCTGTGGCGGCGCGTACGGTCGTGGTCGAAGCGCAGGATACGCTTCCCCTCGGCCGTGATGCCCACCAGCCGGAAGGTCATGCTCTTGCCGATGGCCGGCAGGTTCAGCACACTGCGGTCGGTGGCCAGGAACGGCAGCCGGTGTTTCTTCATGAAGCGGCGGATGCGCCCGGCCGTGTCGCCCTCGCCGGTCAGCGCCGCATCCAGTTCCGCGGTCTGCTCCTCGGTCATCCGCCCGAAGAGCTTCTCTTCCTGCTGCTCCTGCATCGAACGGCTGTTGGGCGTGAAGACGGCGTAGTTTTCGCCGAAGCCCTTCACCGAGAAGGTATAGTAACAGACCACGCCCAGCGAGTTGAGCACCTGCCTCAGGCGGGTGGTATGTCCGCGGCGCGATGCCGCGACGGTATATACCAGCTGGTTAGTGATGAGCCACCCGGCGGAGAGTATCTTCCGGATAGCCTCCCGCGCCTCGGGCGTCACCTCCAGCGGCGACTGGAAATGCGTCTGGATGACGAACTGCTTCACGCCGACGGCCGAGGCCTTCTCCCGGAACTCCTTCAGCACCTCCACCAGCTGGTCGTCGATGCGCATCGGCAGGTAAGCCGGCAGGCGCGACCCCAGCCGCACGCGTTGCAACTCGGCATATTTTTCACCGTCGGAACGCGCCTGGTTGGCCTTGCGCTTGCGGCAGGCCATGCGGTAGACCGCCTCGAGGATATTGCGCAGCGTCTTGTTCTGGCTCATCAGGGCGTCGCCGCCCGTGATGAGGATGTCGCGCAGTTGCGTGTCCTCCTCGAAATAAGCCATCAGGCGGCGCAGTTTGTGATCCCAGCTCTCCTTGGGGCGCAGGCTCTCGAACTCGAAATTGAGCCGTTCGCTCTGGAAGTCGTACATCCGCTGGCACGAGGCGCACAACCCGCCGCAGGCACGCCCCATCGTATCGGGGATCAGGATCGCCACTTCGGGATAACGGCGGTGGATATTGTGCCCGTCGGGCAGCAGCCACCCGGCCGCATTGGGTTTTCCGGCCTCGACGACGTCCTCCTTCTCCCAGGCGCGGATATTCCCGTAGGTCTCGACCAGCTGCGGCGAATAGAGGATATAACTGCGTATCGTCTCGTCGTCGTACGCTTTGCCGGTGATGTCCAGCAGCGAGAGGTAATAGGGCGTGGCGAAGAACGGCATCCCCTTTTTGCGGGCCTTCGACAGCAGGTACATGGTCTCCGCCGAGAGCGAGTTACCCAGAAACCGGTTCAACTCCGAAGGGCTCTTCACGGCCATCGCCAGGTGGAACCGGAAGTCATCCCACCAGACGCTTACCTGACGGTATTTATCCTCGTAGGACATCCCCTCCTCGAAACGGAAACGCGATGGGGTCGACTTGCGGTTCTCGATCTTCTGCACCAAGAGGTGGAGCATACGCTCCCTGTTCCGGGCGCGCACCTCCACCACCTCGGGATCGAGCCCTGTCGGCCAGCGATCGCTGCGGATACGGACGCGCTGCGGCGTGAGCGGCTGCAACTCCAGCCCCTCAAGGCGCTTGAACTGGAAAAACAGGTCGATGAACAGGTCGCAACGCATCTCCGGGTTCTCCAGCCGCCCCGTGAGGAACTGCCACAGCAATTCCAGCGTCCGCACGGGCATCTGCTCACCGGTCGAAAGTTCGCTCACCTCCCGCCCGTCGTAGCCGATCAGCAGGCGGATCTGTTCCGCCGCCTCGCCCTGCGCCGCCGCATGCCGGGCGACGAACTCTTCGAGCCGGGCCCGGAACTCCCCGGCATCGCGGCTCGCATCGGCCTGGGCAACAAGTCCCGGCAGCTCCTGGCGGAAAAACAGCCCGAGCTGGTAAAGCGTGAATGAAAGCATTTTCCTTTGTTTCATAAGCACTATCGTTTATTTTTTCGTTATAATTTTCGGATGCGGGCGGCAATGTCCCCGGTACGGTCGTCAGCGTACGATAAAAAGGGCACGGCGCAATAAAATCACAGATACACCCGGAACCGCAGGCTCCCCTGCAAATTCCTCCGCATTCGGACGATATTCCCGGGAAAAGGGCATTCCTCCGGGCAAATATCAAAAACTGCCGCCCACAGGCGAGCCGGCAAGAATCGGCGGCCTCACAGCAAAAAAACGACGGCCGCCATACGGAATCCGTCACAAAGATAGTAAAAAAATCGACATTTCCCGTCTGCGGTCAGCCGGGGTTCCCGCACCGCCCGCATCTTCCGCCCTTGTATATAAGAACGTATTTTCCCCGCAGAATCGTATTCCCCCGCCCGCACAGCCCTACCCGTACGAACAGATACAAAAACAAGAAAGCCTCGACAATCATCAGATTATCATGGCTTTTCGAAAAGTCGGGGTGACAAGATTCGAACTTGCGACCACGCCCCCCCCAGAATTAAATTTTACTTTTTCCAATAAATTTAACGAACTATACTCCAGCGGATTTCACACACTTTTAAAGAGTTGCAGTTTGCCATTATCGGGAGTTGTTGCGATTTCGCGTGTTCCACCTGTGTTCCACGCGCCGTCCTCCTACCCGATCAAAATTGAAAAGTGAATCCCCGGCATTTTCGGATGCCGGGAATTATTCATTCGGACAACCGCCCCAAAATTCCTATTTCAGATCACGGGCCTTGATGCGCACGACCTTTCCGTCGCGCACGACGACCAGTTCGCCGTCCTCCTTCTTGGTCTTTTCAATCAGACGCTTACGGGCGAGCAAAATACCTGCGTTGATTTTTTCCTGCATTTGTTTGATTTCAATCTCGCTCATAATTCGTAATCAGTTTATAGGATAACGCGTCTTCAACATGAATTGTTATGTTTTTCTCACCCGACGCAACTATTTTAATCTCTTCGTCTGCCGAGCTGTTGTCGTAGATTGTCCAGAAATCACAAATCGGAGTATAGAGGATAGTTAAATTCCTGATGCCATTCGCATAACGGCGGCGAATGACATCCGACGGAATATTGTGCCCGCCCTCGCTTACTCGTGTTGCAACACGCTCGATAGCCTGTTCGGGTGTCGGCAACCAAAAATAGAGCAACGTTACAAAATAGCCTTTCGCTTGCGCCCGCTCCACGAATTTCACATAGGAACGGGTCGCCAACGTCGTTTCAAACGCAAAATCCTCGCCTTCGGACAAAAGATCGTCCATTCGTTGCAGCATCAACCGTCCTGCTTCGATTGCCACGCTTTCGGGATTGAACGGCGACAGTCCTTTTGCTATTTCGTCGGCATTGACGAACTCCCGGCATCCCAGCATTTCGGGCAGCACGGTATAGGATGCAGTTGTTTTCCCTGCACCGTTGCAACCCGCTATGATATAGAGTTTCGGCATACTTCGTAACAAAGGTAGCAATTTTCAGACTATCTTCTGCACAACTTTCAAAAATCCTAATAACAGCCTCTCCGACACAAAAGCCAATTTTATCCACAAATTACAATTATTTTCATCCAAAATCAAAATTGACATATCCGAATTATTCAGATTCAACGGCAAATTCAGAACACATAACTATCTGTATCTATTGCGATTAAACAGTGTCTAATTTCAAAATTCAAGATACAAAATTTTAAAATACTTGGAATCCCTTAATTGCCGTTCTATTTTTGCAATGCCACGTGCGAGTTATTCTGTAATCGTATAATTGGAATCGATAATCCCGCGTATACGATTAGTGCTGAGATAGTTTGTTGCCATTCTATTGCAAGTAACTCATGGCTCGTAACGCAATGTCGGTGGCGCAATCATCTTTTTATTAACACGAATGCAGATAGAATGGCACATTCCATCCGATTTCCCCGTCGTCACGACAAGGCCGACCGCAACGGCCGTTATGCCGTCAGGCTGTGTATCACCAAAAACAAGCGGCGCAAATATATCGCACTCGACCTCTACGCCGATCCCGCATATTGGGACGAGGCCAGCGAGCAATTCATCATCCTGCGCAACCTGAAAGGAGCCGAGCAGAAAGCCGAGAACAAACAACGCGAGGCCGACAATGCGCTGCTGGCGAAATACAAGGTTCGCGCCCGCGAGATCGTCGAACGCTTCGACATGGAGGGTATCGACTGGACGCTGAACCAGTTCGAGGACGCCTTTCTGAATACCTCCAAACAGGGCAAGTTCAACGCCTATTTCTCCGACCGTATCGCGGAACTGCACGCGACGGGACATATCGGGAACTCCCAGACCTATAAGCAGACGCAGGACATGTTGAGAAGCTATGACCGGAGGCTGGATCAGCGTCTCTTCTCCGACATCGACCTGCGTTATGTCCGAGGATTCGATATGTTTCTTCAAAAGCGGGGCTGTTGCGGCAATACGCGCAAATTCTATTTCAAAGCGTTGCGGGCCATTCTGAACCGGGCCAATGCGGAGGGTGTCGGCTCGGTGGCAACCTATCCGTTTGGACGGGGCGGGTTCGAGGTCTCCAAACTCGAAGAGGCGACCGCCAAACGCTACCTGCCTGCCGCCGAGTTATCGAAACTCAAAAGCACCACGGCCAGCAATCCGCAATGCGAATACGCCCGCAAGCTGTTTCTCTTCTCCTACTATTGTTACGGCATTTCGTTCATCGACATGGCGATGCTCACGACCGCCCATATCAAACAGATGGAGGACGGCGACTATATCGTTTACAAGCGGCAGAAGATCAAGCAGCAGAAAGGCGTCAAACCGATTTCGATCAAAATCACGCCTGCGATCCGACAACTGATCGGGAGTCTGCAAGCCGCCTCGCCGACCGTGGACGATTTCCTGCTGCCAATCGTCACCCGTTCCGGCTATACGGGCGAGCGGCTCTACATGCACATTCGAACCCGTTACAGCAAGTATCAGAAATACCTGCGCCTGCTCGCCGAGGAACTCGGAATCGATTTCCACCTGACGAGCTACGTCTCCCGCCATACGGCGGCCATGACCTTGCAGCGCAACCACATCCCACGCGAGGTGATTTCACAGATGCTCGGCCATGCCGATCTGGAGACCACAAACATATACCTCGACAGCTTCGACAACGGAGTGATCAACGAGGCGGCGAAAGTTCTCTAACGGCCATCACAGTTTAATTCTGCTCGCCTTTTTACGCTATTAGCACAAATATACGATTTAAAATCAACCGAATATGTATTTTTTCCAATCATCGCCTGTCAGTTATAAAAGGTTCATCAAACGGTTCCCCACCGAAAATAGTCTTATAAAACTGTACGCCAAGACTTGTGTTGATTTTGATATTGAATCAAAGCCCAAAAAGCGACGATGCCCGCATTGCGGCAGCTGTCAAAACGGCCCTTTCAGAAAGAATAATGAAAAATTACGCTTATGTAAAAGATGCGGAAGGACTTTCTCTATATTCAGAAATAGCATCTTCGACAAATCCAAGGCCGATTTCCGAATTTGGATGTATATAGGCTATTGTATGTTCTACTACCACCACGTCTATTTTAATGTGGACAAAATTTCTCGAACACAAATAATCCGAGAAACTCATGCACCCTCAAACGCTACGATCTATCATATATACGATGTCCTGTACAAATTATTCAAAAGCCAAAACAAGGTCGATATGTTGCTAATATTCAACATATTCCTGCCATTTATGAAGATTTTCCATAACATGAACCCATATAGGAAAAAAGAATATTAGATAATCCGCTGTTAAACAGCGGATTATTTCTATTAAGAGCTATTAAACAGTTCGGCTGGTAAATTAGGTTGTAAACTTTTAAATTATTTACAAGAATATGAATAACATTACCGACGACACTCCGATCGCCATGCTGACGGTGGGACAATTGAAAGAGATCTTATCAATCGACAAAATTATGGGACATCTAACTCCGAGCCGCGCTCCGGACAAAGAGGTGCTGACAGCCGCCGACGTTGCCCGGCTTACAGGGTACAGTATCTCTACGGTCTATAAGCTCACAAGTGAACGAAAGATACCGTTCCACAAACCGGAGCATAAAGGCCGCAAACTTTACTTTAACCGTGAGGAGATTCTCGACTGGTTGCAGAGCGAATCACACCCGACGATCGAACAGGAAAACATCCGGAAAATAAAACAATTAAAAAAACATTAACCATGAAAACTGAAACAACAACGACCAAGCCCGCATTCGACCCGGAGGTTCCGCCCCGTGAAGGGTTCATCTTCTACCGTACCTTTTATGAAGCGTTGGCCTCGATGAAGAACAGGGCAAGATTACACCTCTATGATGTGATTATGAGATATGCTCTCTACGGCGAGGAACCGACGGATCTCAACGGGGAGCAGATGCGAACCTTCATACTGATCCGTCCCCAGCTGGATGCCAACGAACGGAAACGGCAAGCAAAGTACAAAAAGAAGGCAATCAAAAAGAATAACGACGAAGAACTCAACGAATTTTTCACAAAAACCGAAGACGAAGAAAATGACAATCTACGAATACTCAACGATATACAATATGAATAGGTCGCTCCTAAAAGATAATTCTAACATGAAAGAAAACGAATATGACAATGGGTACATAGAAAGGCAAACAGTCAGTTCGAATCCCCCGGAACTCCCTCAGATCAGGGTCTCCGTGTTCGAGAACTACTTCGCACAGAAACCACTCGGCGATGTTGACCTGATAAAGTGGTGTAAGACTGCCAAATTCAAGGAGCAGGTTATCGCGTTCCGCACGACCTCCAACGAGAAGGTTCGCCAACGAATTAAACGCAACCTGCCGTGCATCACTCCCAGCGGGATATTCAAGACTCGGAGCCGTGACGGGCTGGTTCAGCACACCGGGTTCATATGCATCGACATCGACCACAAGGACAACGGCGTATTCGGACCGGAGTGGTTCGATAAGAAGAGACTCGTCGCCAAGACCTTCGACAGCTTGTTGTGTGCAAGTATGTCGATCAGCGGGAATGGCTTGTACCTGATTTTCCGCATCGCTCACCCGGACATGCACCTGGCACAATTCGACGCTCTGGTTCGGGAGATCTACGAGAAAACGGGGCTCGTCGCCGACCAAGGGTGTTGCGATGTCTGCCGCTTGCGGGGAGCCAGTTACGATGCCTACCCATACATCAATCCGCACGCGAAGCCTTATCGGGGCGTGCTGAAAGAAAGAACCGCAAGGGCCAAAGTCCGGACGGCCCGGGAAAAGAAGCTGCTCGATGAAAAGGTCTATAAATTAATCAAGAAAATCCGTGAAGAGAAGAAGGATATCACCGACGACTATCACGACTGGTATTGCATCGGATGCGCCTTGGCACACGAATACGGCAAGGAGGAGGGGCTGCGGCTATTTCATCTGGTCAGCATGCACTCCAAGAAGTATTACCCGACCGACTGCGACGAGCAGTTCGCCAAATGTCTGCGGAGCCGGAAAATCGGGATCGAGACCTTTCTATGGATTTGCAAGAAACACGGGGTGACGTTCAAGTAGCCCACCGTTCTGCACGCCGAGCCGGAACCTTGTCGAAGGGTTCCGGCTTCTTTTTATTATATCTGCATCCCTGCGTAGATAATACCCGAAAGCATGTTTGGCGAAATTTGCACAACAAGGCCCCGATGGGGGTCGTCAATTGCGAAATATTTTTTACCTTTGTCTTGTCGCGCAAGCGGCGTATATTGGTGAAAGTGTTTCGATTTAACCTCGAATAGGAATCTGGAAAATTCAAATTGCTGAGGGTAAACGACGGCACTCATCACTTGTATTGGTATGCGAGATCATAATCCCCATACTATACAGGTGTGGGGTCTTGTGTCAGTTTATTTCAGCAAAGGTATTCCAGAACCTCTATTCGAATAAAACGGGCAGCTCCACACTTTCTTTTTGTAATCATGCCAAGTCGGGGCTGGGTGGCGCAAACACTTACCGTCATGGAGGAAATTACAGCCTACTCGATTCTCAAAGAATTAGGTAACGATGCGTTGTACAAGTACATTTACGAGAACATCGCCGAACTCACCTTTGACTCGCACCGAATTACTAATTATTTTCCGCAAGATTTCCAAGACTGTTACGAACGTATGCTGATCGCACATGCGGACGAAGGCGACATCCGGAATCGGAATGCTATTATTGCAAACCGTATAGGAATCTATCTCGGTCACAACAGCAGGGCCTTGCAAATTGAAAAGATCGGAGAAGTTACGTCTATAAACATGAACGGAGAAGAAACACCGACTTCGCTTTGGAGAAAAACAGCCATGTAACACTACCTTTAACTATCTAATAATAAAACTATGGAAGAATTTTACTCGCCTGTATGGCAGGAATACCTCGGCGGAGTGAGCGGCATTGTATTTACAATCATCATCATTCTTTTATTCGTTTTCACGTTTCGATACTTGCGTAAAAAACCTATTTCGCCCACTGCTCCGTCCCAAGTTCCGCAGGCGCCGGATGAAATGCCCGCTGTTGAAACCTCACAACCAGAACCGCTATTGATTCATTGCCCGGCCTGCGGGACGGAAATATCCCGCTACGCCCCATCATGCCTGAAATGCGGGCATCCAATCTGCCCGACCTCGAATCCGAGAACCACATCGCCGACAGATCATAACCAGACAATCATCATTCAGCAGCCCGTTCGTCAATCTAACGGGACAGGAACCGCCGGATTCGTTTTATCTCTTATCGCCCTGATTCTATCATGGCTCCCGGGAGTAGGCTGGGTGGTTTGGTTTCTGGGATTCCTACTGTCTTTCATCGGCATATTCAAAAGCCCGCGAGGCTTAGCGATTACGGGCTTTATCATTTCGATAATCGATCTGATTATTTTAGTTGCACTGGTCGGAACCCTTGCCGGCATAGCCTCAATTTTATTATAAAATATAAAAAATTAACTATATGCAAAGAATCACAAACAATATTTCAGCAAATTTAACATCAACCCAAGCGACAGAAAAAGCAATGTATAACATGGGTAAATTAGGATTTATACTATCTCTTTTTTCAATTCTTGGAAGTGGTGTCATATCGCCAGCATCCCTTATTATTTCCTGCATTGGAGCAACTTATCGTCAAACGAAACTAACAACGGCAGGAATAATTATTTCATCAGTCATGTTGTTACTATTCTTAATCGGCTCTTGTTTTGTCTATTATTACCTCTCTCATGAAGAATATTAATATAATAGCACCTTTAGTGTATGCCGCAGCGTTCTTACGTTCAACTTATAATCTTTTCCCATGAATACAACTATTAGCTCAGACAACAATGAACAGACTCAAATACAAAATAATCGCATTGGAACAGCCGGACTTGTATTAGTCCTTATGTCATTCATATTATTTTCTTTCGAAGGGTACATCATAAATTCATTAAACGATAAGAGTCTGTTTTTCACACTTATTTTACCAGTCTTAATAGGGAATTTATGGTTATTGGGACTAATATTTTCTATTATAGGCCTCCGCATTAACCCCAAGGGCAGAGCAATAGCAGGATTAATCATCTCTCTATTGCCGATAATTCTGTTTTTATTTACTGCAATAATAGTAAGCCCACAAATATCAACACCTATCCATTTTGAAAACGAATTAAAAGAACGCAAAACACAAGCCATCGAACGCATCAAGGATGTCCGCACCGCCCAGCGTGCGTTCAGAGCCGAATATCAGCGTTATGCCGAAAATTTCGACGAATTGGAGAGATTTCTTTATACAAATCCAACCGAATTAAGATGCGACATCGAGCAACTCCGTTACATTCCCAATTCCGACAACGAGTTTATCATGGAAACCGGATTTACCAAGACATCCTCTAATCGTACCGGCCCTTTCATAGAAGTTCGTGCCCCCTACAAACTCTTTCTCGATACGATTAAATACCGGCAGGAAATAATCAATCTAATTGATGAAGAAGTAAATGTTTTCGACCGTTATCCCGGTATCAAATTCGGCTCGATGGAAGAAGCTAATAATGAAGTCGGCAAATGGGAAGAATAAATCGATTAATCATCCAAAAACTATTTTATCATGCTTATTTTTTCATTGATTCTCGGAGGAGTTGCTTTTTATTTGATCATTTACAAATTATTTGTGATATGTTTTTGCTATTGGAGAAATCTATGCACGAAACATACATGGGCGAAAACATTGAATGAATACCTCGAAGCACTCCTATTGTTATCATCTCTTGCAAGTCCCGCCCTGATTGGAATTTACAGATATCAGCATGGAGGACTGGATAATTGGACATCAACAGCCATTACACTCATATTAGAAATTGCCGTTGGAATTTTCTGTTTAGGCTTGCTTATTATCTATCGCACCCGTAAATTGGAGAAAGACAAATAATTATTACATCCTCGTACATAATTCCGGTCGCGGATAAAGCCCATAGCTGTAAGTTGTTATCCAAATCCTTTCCGAATCTTTATCCCGGCCATTCTTAGTTGTCCCGACCTGCCGCAACCCGGCAGGTCGCTTTGTTAAATCCCGACAGAAGATACTGCGGTGCGATTACGGCTCATGTAGTCGGGAACTCGATAAAATTCATTATCCGCCTATTTCAAGCCAATGTATAGGGCTCAAATGTGCAAGCCGCAATGATGGTCTCCAGTACATAGTGGCTGAATTGACCTGCGTATTCACAGCCGGAATGTATTACCCAAAAACAAAATCGCATGAAAAACAAAGAAGAAATCAGACATTACCTCGACACCCGATTCAGCCCGTCGGAAGACGACATGGTGCAAATCGTCCGGAACGATTTCGACCGCATTTTGAATAGCGCGGCATCTTGCGCCCTAATTACGGTCGAAGGTACAATGCCCGTCTTGGCGGAGCAACTCCGCACCGAATTGGAAGCCCTACACACCGGAGCTGACCTTGACGTGATTGTAAAAGTAAGCTATCATCCCGCTTCGGAAATAAGTTTCGACGACCTATGCAGCCTTTTAACCGTCATACACGAATTTGCCCCGCAGGTAAATATCGTCTGGGGCTGCGGCACGGATGCAAAACTGGCGGAACCCGACTATTCGATTTTGTTGCTGATCGGTTCGTCGCCCCAATAATATAACTTACTTATTTTCACTTGGTATATCATGCAGCATAACAGTTCACTTATTAAATATGAACAGCTAACACAATTATACAGTCCATAACATAGACTTCAATTTAATTATCTCTTTATTTCGACAGCCACATAACCTATAAACAACTAACCAAATCTACTTCTATGCTTTTTGCAGATCCATAATTTAATTTGTACTTTTGGAAAAAATTAAAAGCTATGGATAATAAAAAGCTAACAGCAGAAAATATTATATGTGCAATTAATAGTTTAGACAAAAAAGTTCTATATAACTACATATATCCCGGCAACCACGGAGTTATTAAAATTGAGACGGTAAAACTCCCGGAAGGCCCAATACACATCAAACAGTGGGATCCAAGCAAAAATCAAACAGAAACTACAGCTGCAATAAAATCCATTTCATCTGATATGATTTGGCGTATAGCCAATGCTTTCAAACCAGATTCTCCAATCAATTTTGACAGGATATTAGGGGCCAGCTACAATACCAGAAGTGTGCTTGAGACGCTCTTGGTTCATACTCCGGAATTTTATTATTGCTATCCAGGTCGTATCGAAGACAAAAATGGCAATATTAAGATTCAGGCTGGCCATAAACATGTCATATGGAAGCCAGATGCCCCGCATAAAAAAGGGATTATGTCCCGCACGGAAACGGATATCCAGATTTCAGAAATCCCTGTTTATGATGTATCTTACAAACTACTGGAATTTACGACTAAAGGACTGGATATAAATGTCATCAGAAGACATTTGCAGATACAAATTGCATTGTATCATATTGGACACAGTTTAGGCTACCGTACATGGATTGCCCAAAATGATATGAACGTGCAATACAACGAGAAGCGGCTATGTGAATATCCGGGAATCATACAATCTATCAGAGATGATAAGAATGTGCTTTCCGGATTTAACGATGCTATTGACTCCGCCCGACTTATCGATTGTATTTGGTTTGACGGAGAAAAAAATTTACCCGCAGTTCTTGAGGTAGAACATACGACCGGTACCACGAGCGGTTTAGTTCGGATGCACAAATTAAAAGAAGCAATCCCTTCGATATTAACAAGATATATTATTGTGGCTCCGGACGAAGACCGTAATAATGTCATTTCAAAAGCAAACTCAGAGCAATTTGCTGATATGAATCTATTCTACTTTTCATATTCTAAAGTGGAGGATTTATTTTCTATCTGTATGAGATATAAGTTACAGGGAGTAACAAACGAATTTATTGAGTCCTTTATGGAACCAATGACTAAAAAGAAACGGTAAACATCAAAAATCAACTCGTACAGTTAGCTATCTATATCAAATCAAATATGAAAGATAAAATAGGAATATTTTCGTTTTTTGCAGGAGCAGGCTTCTTGGATTTGGGCTTTGAAATGAACCAAAATTTTCAGACCCTTTTCGTTAATGAAATTCATCAGCCGTTTATGGAAATATATCAGCATGCACGTAAGCAGATGAAAATTGAAAAGCCAGAATTCGGTTATTCGGTAAATGATATTACTTCATTTCTTCAAGAAAGCAATTTAAATGAATTAAAGAAAAAACTACAACAGTCAAAAGAGAATTACCGTTATATTGGATTCATAGGGGGGCCTCCTTGTCCTGATTTTTCTATTGCAGGTAAAAATAAAGGGGAAACGGGAGAAAATGGCAAGCTATCAAACACTTATACAGAGCTAATCTGTAAGTTAACACCTGACTTTTTTCTTTTTGAAAATGTCAAAGGTTTATACAGGACAAAAAAGCACCGCAAATTTTTTGAAGAATTAAAAACAAAATTCCGCAAAGCAGGATACGCATATACAGAAAGATTAATCAATGCACTCGATTATGGTGCTCCACAAGACCGGGAGCGCATAATTTTGATCGGATTTCATCAATGTATGATTGATTCATTGCATATGATAGCTAACAACGGCGTTTTACAAGATTTTAACTGGAATAAATTCCAGAAATATAACACTGAATCTGTAAAAAAACTTCCATGGCCGGAAACCCATCCTTTTGTTGAAAACGGAATAACTAAAGCTCCGAAAAACATTCCGATTGAACTAACAGTCCAACATTGGTTTAATCAAAATGACGTCCGGCACCATCCAAATAAAGACCAATACTTCAAACCTAAAGGCGGTCTATCCCGTTTTCAAACAATTCCAGAAGGAGACGACAAGAAAAAATCGTATAAAAGGCTCCACAGATGGCGTTACTCCCCAACAGCTGCCTACGGAAATAATGAAGTACATCTACATCCCTATTTAGCCCGAAGATTATCCGTCGCAGAGGCCTTGGCAATACAATCGCTTCCTAAAGATTTTGTTTTACCAACTAAAGATATAACCCTATCGAACGCTTTTAAAGCTATAGGAAACGGTGTCCCTTTTGTTGCTGCAGAAGCATTAGCTAATAATATTTATGACTATATAAAACTCCATTCATCCATTACGGATAATTCCAATAACAATGGCTGATGTACACACATCACAAGTCCGAAGTTATAATATGTCGAGGATTCGTAGTAAAAACACGAAGCCTGAATTAATTGTTCGAAAATATTTATTTAGTTTAGGATACCATTACCGATTAAATGTCGCAAAATTACCCGGAAAGCCTGATATTGTGATTGGGAAATACAAAATTGCAATCTTTATTAATGGCTGTTTTTGGCATGGTCATGAAGGGTATCCTTGTTTCGTTTTGCCAAAGACAAAAACAGAATGGTGGCAGAACAAAATTGAGCGTACGCAAAAGCGGGACTTACAACACATTAAAGACCTCAAACAAAAACATTGGAATGTTATAACAATATGGGAGTGTCAATTAAAACCAAAGAAAAAAGAACAAACTCTATTTCAGCTGTCTGTAATAATTTCCCAGTATATCTTGGATTATTATAAACGCCAGAAGCACTCTGATACTTAGATGATTTTATGATCATTAGTTTCTTTAAGCTCCCTAAAGAATAAAATTCCAAATAGCGGCTATTTATGTACCACTTGTGTACCACCGCCACTTATCCGGCTATATACCACAAAAGAAAAATCCTTGATATTCGATTGAATATCAAGGATTTTCCATCAGTCGGGGTGACAAGATTCGAACTTGCGACCACGCGCCCCCCAGACGCGTACTCTAACCGGGCTGAGCTACACCCCGTAGCGTTTCGGAGTGCAAATATAGTGTATTTTTCACAAATCGTCACATTTCTGCGGGATTTTTTTCTAATTTTGTCCTCAATGAAACGATTCGCACTTCTCATAGCGGTATTCTCCGGGTTCCTGGCCAGCGGTTGCGGAGGCTCCGCAACGCGCTCTGCCGCAGATTTCACAATCGAGGTCTACACACCCGAATATGCTTCGGGATTCGACATCCGCGGCTCGGACAAGGACGCCGCGACCCTGGTCACCGTCCGCAACCCGTGGCAGGGGGCCGGCAACGTCGAGCAGCACCTGCTCATCCTGCGCGAGGGGGCCAAAGCCCCGGCGGGCCTCGACGCCCAGGTCGTGAAAGCCCCCGTGCGGCACGTCGTCTGCATGTCTTCGAGCCATGTGGCCATGTTCGACGCCCTGGGCGAGGTGCGGCGCATCTCCGGTGTTTCGGGCATCGACTACATCAGCAACACCTACGTCAACGAACACCGCTACTGCGGCGAAGTGCGCGACGTGGGATACGACACCAACCTCAACTTCGAACTGCTGGCCTCCATGCGGCCCGACCTCGTCCTGCTCTACGGCGTGACGGGCGAAAACACCGTCGTCACGGGCAAACTCCGCGAACTGGGCATTCCTTATATATATATTGGGGACTATATGGAAGAGTCGCCTCTGGGCAAGGCCGAATGGCTGATGGTGGCCGCCGAGCTGTGCAACGTCCGCGACAAGGGTGCCGAGACTTTCCGCGGGATCGCCGCACGCTACAACGCGCTCAAGGCCCGAATCGCGGGGGCAGCCGGCGGTTCCCGCCCCAAAGTGATGCTCAACACGCCCTACCGCGACACCTGGTTCATGCCCTCGTCGCGGAGTTTCATGGTGCGCCTGATCGAAGACGCCGGCGGCGAATACGTCTACACGAAAAACAACTCGGACACCTCGGTCGCCGTCGACCTCGAAGAGGCCTACCTGCTGGCCTCGGCCGCCGACACGTGGATCAACGTCGGCCCGTGCAATACCCTGGCCGAACTCACGGCCCAGAACCCCAAGTTCGCGGACGTCCCCGCCGTTCGCAACCGGCAGGTCTTCAACAACAACCGCCGCCAGACCCCTGCCGGAGGCTCCGATTTCTGGGAGTCGGGCGTCATACGCCCCGACCTGGTGCTGCACGACCTGTGCGCCGTCTTCAATTCCCAAGCCGCCGACACCGCGGAACTCTACTACTATAAACGGCTCGAATAATGAAACGGCTCGCAATGCTCCTGTCGGCTCTGCTCTGCCTGCAAACGGCGGCATCGGGCGCGGAACCGTGGTTCCGCTACTTCTCGGACGGGCGCGCCGTCATCAAACGGGGTTCACTCTACGGCTTCGCAGACCGCAACGGCACCGAAGCCATTCCCTGCCGGTATACCAAGGCCTATCCTTTCAACGACGGCATCGCCATGGTGCGGCAGGGCTATGAAGTCTTTACCATCGACACCCTGAAGAAATCCCCCAGGTGGACGCCCGGCACGGCCAACGGCGTCCCCGTCGACGTACGTTACGAAACCTCCTTCAAATTCCAGTACCGCTAAATGGCAGCCGGCAGAACCACATTCCTCTTCACGGCGCTTGCGCTGCTGACCGTGGTGCTCTTCACGGCCGACCTCCTGGTCGGCTCGGTCGCCGTGGCGCCCGCCGACATCTGGGCGGCACTCACGGGCGGCGACTGCGACCCCGCCATACGGGACATCATCCTGCGGATACGGCTGCTCAAAGCCGTCACGGCACTTCTGGCCGGCGCGGCGCTCGCCGCCAGCGGCCTGCAGATGCAGACCCTTTTCCGCAACCCGCTGGCCGGGCCCTATGTGCTGGGCATCAGCTCGGGCGCCGGGCTGGGCGTAGCGCTGTTCCTGCTGGGGGCTCCCCTGCTGGGCGTCTCGGCGCACTCGTTCGTGCAGTCGCTCGGCATCGCCGGCGCGGCATGGCTCGGCGCGGCACTCGTGCTGCTGGTCGTGATGGCGGTCAGCCGCCGCATCAAGGACATCATGGTCATCCTCATCCTGGGCATGATGTTCGGCTCGGGCATCAGCTCCGTAGTCGAGATACTCCAATACCTGTCGAGCGAGGCGGCGCTCAAATCGTTCGTCATCTGGACGATGGGGTCGCTGGGCGACGTCACGGGCGGCAACCTCGCCCTGATGCTCCCGGTCATCGCCGCGGGGCTCGTGCTCAGCGTCGCCGCCATCAAGCCGCTCAACCTGCTGCTGCTGGGCGAAAACTATGCCCGCACGATGGGGCTCAACGTGCAACGCACCCGTACGCTGCTGTTCCTCTCCACCGTACTGCTGGCCGGTACCGTCACCGCCTTCTGCGGCCCCGTGGGCTTCATCGGGCTGGCCGTCCCGCACCTGGCACGCATGCTCTTCGCCAGCGCCGACCACCGCATCCTCATGCCGGGGTCGATGCTCGCGGGCGCCGCCCTGCTGCTGGTCTGCGACCTCATTTCGAAAACCCTGGCGCTGCCGATCAACACCGTCACGGCCCTGATGGGCATCCCGGTGGTCATCATCGTCGTCGTCCGCAACCGCAACCTCTTCTAAAATGGCAGCCGCCCCCCTCCATACCCCCCGACCGCACGCCGGCCCCGCACCCGGGGCACCGGGCATCTCGCTGCACGGCCTCACCCTCGCCTACGGCCGCCGCGTCCTGCTGCGCGACGCCGACGCCGTGCTCCCGCAAGGGTCGATCACGGCGCTCATAGGCCGCAACGGGACGGGCAAAAGCACCCTGCTGCGGGCGATCGCCGGGCTGGGCACGGCCGCCGGCGAGATCCGGCTCTGCGGCAAGCCCCTCGCCGCGCTCACCGCGCTGCAACGCGCCTCCACCGTCAGCTTCGTCACCACCGACAAGATACGCATCGCCAACCTGGCCTGCGAGGATGTCGTCGCCCTGGGCCGCGCGCCCTACACCAACTGGATCGGGCACATGCAGCAGGCCGACCGCGACATCGTGTCACGCTCGCTCTCGCTGGTGGGCATGTCGTCGTTCGCCCGCAAGACCATGGACCGCATGTCCGACGGCGAATGCCAGCGCATCCTGATCGCACGCGCTCTGGCGCAGGACACCCCCGTGATCCTGCTCGACGAGCCCACGGCCTTCCTCGACCTTCCCAACCGCTACGAACTGGCGTCGCTGCTGCGCCGCCTGGCACACGAAGAGGGCAAATGCATCTTCTTCTCGACGCACGACCTCGACGTGGCGCTCGGGCTCTGCGACGCCACAGCGCTCATCGACACCCCCGCACTGCACTGCATGTCGGCGGCCGACATGGCGGCGAGCGGCCATATCGAACGGCTTTTCGCCGGCGCGGGCATCTCGTTCGACCCTGCGACGCTGACCATCCGGCTCGCAAAAAAATAGAATATCCAATATTTTTCCGCCAATTTTTTGTTAAACTCACTTTTTTATTTACCTTTGCACCGCTAAAGTCACCCTTTCGGGGGTATGCGATAGTGGTATTGGCCCATTCGTCTATCGGTTAGGACGCAAGATTTTCATTCTTGAAAGAGGAGTTCGACTCTCCTATGGGCTACGAACGAGGAGGGCTGCGGAGCGGCACGGAACCGGGGGGGGGCTCCCGACCGGCAACCGGGACAGCAAAAACGGCAGGCCTCTACGGGTGAATACTTTTCAAGGAGCGGGCTTCAGGCCTATCCGCACACAGCCACGGCTGGAACCGATTTAGCAACTGAAAAAGTAAAAAATAAAAAACACAGAATTATGGCAAACCATAAGTCATCGAAAAAACGCATTCGCCAGACCGCGGCCAAGCGTGCCCACAACCGTCTGTACCACAAGACAGCACGTAATGCCGTGAAAGCACTGCGCAACACCTCGGAGAAGAGTGCCGCCGAAGCCCTTCTCCCCAAGGTAACCACCATGCTGGACAAGCTCGCCAAGCACAATATCGTGCACAAGAACAAGGCCGCAAACCTGAAGAGCGCCCTCCAGCTGCACGTGAACGCACTTTAATCCGGCCGGATGCAAAGCCAGAAGCTGCCCCTGTGGCAGCTTTTTTTATTCCCCTGCGCAAAGCAACGGTATCTGCCACCGTCCCGCCAGCCCGGGCACAGCGCACACATACGCTCCGGCATACACGGCACACGGCGCTCGTCCCCGGGAACAACGCCCACGCCGGCCCGCACGGCACGGCATACGGACAATCCTCCCGGCATTCCCGCACAAGGCTCAAGACACAAGGCACACGCTACGCACGCCGCACCTGGTTCCCGAATACGCCTTGTACGACAAAGCCGCCCGCATCGCTGCGGACGGCTTCCGTTTTTCCCGCCGGGCATCCCCGCGCGGCACTACCCTTCCCGGGGATCCCCTGATCCTCCGACGGCCTCACTCCTTCCCGGAAAACCCGGATCCGTCCCCGGAATCACTCCTTTTCGGGAAACCCTTGGGCCTTGAGGCGGATATCCGCGCCGTCGGGCGTCACCAGGTATGCCCCCGTCGACTCGGGCGTTATGTGGCCGATGACATCGACGCACCCCATGCGCATCACCTGCTCCTGCAAGGCCAGCGGCACCGTGAACAGCAATTCGTGGTCTTCACCGCCGTTGAGCGCCGCCACGACCGGGTCGGCATTCAGTTCCTCCGCCAAGGCATAGGTCTGCCTTGCGATAGGAATCCGGTCGAGGTATATGCGGGCCCCGCATTTCGACGCCTTGCAAATCTGCATCAGGTCGCTGGAAAGCCCGTCCGAAAGGTCGATCATCGACGTCGGTACGATGCCCTCCTCGGCCAATGCCTCCACAATGTCCTTGCGCAGGCGCGGCTTGAGATACTTCTCCAGCAGGTATTCGTACCCTGCGAACTTCGGTTCCGGGTCTTTCACGTCTGCGAGCACCCGCTTCTCGCGCTCCAGCAGCCGCAGCCCCATATACGCCGCACCGAGGTTGCCCGAAATACAGATCAGGTCGTTCTGCTGTGCGCCGCCGCGCGACACGACCTTCTCCTTCGGGGCATGTCCCAGCGCCGTGAGGCCCAGCACCAGTCCGGTCATCGAAGCCTTCGTATCGCCCCCCACGAGGTCGATCCCCTGCTCCCTGCACGCGAAGGCAATCCCCTCGTACAGATCCTGCAACGCCTCCACCGACATTTTGGACGACACGCCGAGCGACACCATCAGCTGCGAAGGCAGTGCGTTCATCGCCAGTATATCGCTCGCGGCCACCGTCACGGCCTTGTATCCCAGGTGCCTGAGGGGGAAATAGGTCAGGTCGAAGTCTATGCCCTCCAGCAGTGCGTCCGTCGAACAGAGCACCGCCTCGCCCGACGGCGGCATGACGACCGCCGCATCGTCGCCCGCAGCGCGGAGCGTCGAAGCGTCCGCCGGGTCGAACCCTTTGGTCAACAGGTCTATCAGGCCGAATTCACCCAGCTCGGCGATTTCGGTGCGTCGTTTCTTTTCCATATTATAAATTTTTTTACAAAATTACGGATTCTTTACTCTTTCCCAAAAATTTAGCGTATTTTTGTCCGGTAAATCCCAAATTCGGCTTCTACATATGATAAACATCGTCTTATTCGGTGCGCCGGGCTGCGGCAAAGGCACGCAGGCACAACGGCTCAAAGCACACTACGGCATCGAGCATGTCTCGACGGGCGAGGTTATCCGCGACGAGATCCGCCGCGGCACGGAACTCGGACGCAGCATGGAATCTTACATCGAGGCTGGCAAACTGGCCCCCGACGAAATCGTCATCGGCATGGTCGCCAACTATGTCGCCCAGCACAAACATGCCAAGGGCTGTATCTTCGACGGCTTCCCCCGCACCACGGTACAGGCCGAGGAGTTCGACAAGCTCCTCGCCCGGCACGGGCTGAAGGTCGACATCATGGTCGACATCCACGTCCCCGAAGAGGAGCTCGTCCAGCGCATCCTGCTCCGCGGCAAGGATTCGGGACGCGCCGACGACGCCTCCGAGGAGGTGATCCGCGGCCGCCTCGACGTCTACCGCCAGCAGACCGCCGTCGTCTCGGACTACTACGCCGCCCGGGGCAAATACGCCTCGGTCAACGGCACGGGTTCGATGGAGGAGGTCTTCTCGCGCATCACCGACGTGATCGACCAGTTGCAATAGGCCGCCGCCGGCCGACCGCCGAAACCCGGGGCAAATCCTGTTCCGGGCTTCATTTCCATCCCCTTTTCCGCAGCAGGGCGAGGGCCGGCACCGCCCGTTTCCGGCTCCGGAGGCAAACACGCCCCGGCACTTTCCCCGCCTTTGCGGCCGCTGTCCGTACACCCGGGACTGACCCCGGCGGCGGAATCGGCTCAAAGATACGGCGATAAAACCGAAAAAAAGGTGCGCGGCTTTGCTATTTTACAAATAATCCGTATATTTGCAACCCCATTGAGGGACAATTAACTAATTTTAAAACGTATTATGAACAATTACGAAACCGTTTTCATTGTCACGCCGGTTCTGTCCGATGCACAGGTGCAGGAGGTCGCTGACAAATTCCAGGGTGTCATCACCGAGAACGGCGGTCAGATTGTGAACAAGGAGTCGTGGGGCCTTCGCAAGCTCGCCTACCCTATTCAGAAGAAGACCACCGGTTTTTACTTCCTGGTCGAGTTCACGGGCGAAGGCTCGCTCATAGGCACGCTCGAAACGCAGTACCGCCGCGACGAGCGCATCATCCGTTTCCTTACTTTCAAGCAGGACAAGTTCGCCGTGGAATACTCGGAGAAGCGTCGTGCAAAACTTTCTAACAAACAGGAGGAGTAAACCATGGCACAGGAGAACAAAGCACAGTCTGAAATCCGCTACCTCAACCCGGTATCGGTCGACGTCAAGAAAAAGAAATACTGCCGTTTCAAGAAGCTCGGCATCAAATACGTGGATTACAAGGACGGGGAGTTCCTCAAGAAATTCCTCAACGAGCAGGGTAAGATCCTTCCCCGCCGCCTGACGGGTACTTCGCAGAAGTTCCAGAAGAAGGTGGCCCAGGCCGTGAAGCGTGCGCGTCACCTCGCCATCCTGCCCTTCGTAACCGATTGCATGAAATAATTAAAGGAGGAAGAGACAATGGAAGTTATTCTGATCAAAGATATGGAAAACCTGGGCTACGCCAACGACATCGTGACCGTAAAGCCCGGTTATGCGAACAACTACCTGATTCCCCAGGGTTACGCAAAGGCTGCCACCGCATCCGCCAAGAAGGTGCTCGCCGAGAACCTCCGCCAGCGCGCCCACAAGGACGCCAAGATCCTTGCCGACGCACAGGCACTCGCCGAGACCATCGCCAACCTGCCGCTCACGCTGGCCGTGAAGGCCGAGGAGGGCAAGCTCTTCGGTACGGTTACCGCCACCGACCTGGCCGAGGCCCTGGCTGCCAAAGGCATCGAACTCGACCGCAAGCTGATCGCCGTAGAGGGCATCAAGACCGTCGGCGAATACGAAGCAACCGCCAAACTCCACAAGGAGGTCAAGGCAGTCATCAAATTCTCGGTTACCGCCGCAGAATAGTCCGCAGGAGGTTGCAAGGGTTCCGCCCTGCAACTACCCGCACCCTAAAAAAGGAGAGCCAAAGGCTCTCCTTTTTGCATTCAGGCAATACTCCATCCCGATACTCGTATCCACCGAATTCGGGGACGGGCACGCCGTGTGTCCTGCCAACCCGCATTCCGGATTGTTCGATGCTGCCGGATTCCCCGCCCCGGGTCAGTGCGGCGGCGCGGCCGGCGGCACGGGATGGCGCGGCGGCACGGAGTAGGAACGCAGCACGAGCGCCACGCCGACGAAGATCACCAGCGCGAAGACCACCGTATCGGCATGCAGCTTGTCCAGCCCCATCCCGACCGAAATGGCGATCGCCAGCACGGGCTGCAGGTAGGTGTAGATGCTCGACACCGTGGCCGGTACGCTCTTGAGCGCATAGTTCAGCATCAGGTTCGGCAGATAGGTCGGCACCGTCAGCACGAAGAGCGTCGGGAAAAGCGCATGGCCGGCTATGGCGGCATAGTCGGTGTGGATGATCTCCTTCAGCCCGAAGGGCAGCGCAACGACGGCCGCCACGCAGTATACCCAGCGCAGCACGGTGGTGATGCGGTACCTGGCAACCAGGGCTTTGAACCACACCATGTACAGCGACGTGGCGCAGGCGCACAGCATGATCATCACGTTGCCCCAGACATGCGAATGCTGGTGCGACGACGACGCACCCGTCAGCACCACGGCCACGGCGCCGGCCATGCCGAGCACCAGCCCCGAGACTTTGAGCTTCGTGAAGCGATCCATGCCCAGCAATACGGAGAGCAGCAGCACCAGCAGCGGGACGATGGTGTCGATGATCGATCCGTCGATGGGCGAAGTCATCGAAAGTCCGTACATGATGAATACCTTGCGCAGCACTCCGATCAGCAGCGCGGCGCCGATCAGCTTGCGGATGTCGGCGCGCGCGACCCGTTCGGCCTTCTGCCACAGCAGCGGCACGAGCGAAAAAAGCGCCGTGACGACCAGCGATCCCGCCACCATGGCCATCGGGTGGACATAGTGCGGCAATACGATGTTGTAAAACGGGTAGTCCATGGCCCATACGATATTGCATATCAGCAGGGCGATGTGGGGTTTGAATCTGCTCATTCCGTCTCGGGGTTTACCCTGCGGAAAACAAAAACAGTGCCTTTCCGTTCGGAAGGGCACTGTCATTATACCGGTGGCGGCCATTTCTCACCAGCTGTCGCGCGGCACTTCGAACGAACCGGGCGATGCCCCCGGCAGCTCTTTCCCCCGGTAATAGACTTTCCATGCGTCTTTCCCGTATCCTTCCCCGAGTTCTTCGAACGTTTGTGCCGAGGCGCCCTTCACCTCCCCGCCCATGTAAAATACCTTCCAGGCATCCTTTCCATATCCGTCTCCGAGGCTCTCGAAGGTCATCGCCGACGCCCCGTCCACCTTCCGGCCACGGTAATACACCGTCCAGCTGTCCTTCGAGTAACCGCCGCCCAGCCTTTCGCCCGACAACGCGCTCCCGTCATCCCGCTCCCCGTAGTGGTAGGTATGCCAGATGTCTTTCCCTATCCCGTTCCCGAGGCTCTCGAACGACGAAGCCGATGCCCCTTCGACCTTCCGGCCGCGGTAAAACACCGTCCAGTTGTCCTTACCGTACCCGCCGCCGAGATCCGTGAACGACGATGCCGAAGCACCCTTCACCTTCCGGCCCTCGTAATACACCGTCCAGTTGTCCTTCGAGTAACCCCCGTGCCGTCTCTCCCGGCCGGGCTGCGACGCCCGAACCTCCTCGGGAGCAGGGTTCCCCAGGCTATGCGGAACACCCGCGAAAACGGCAAACAACGAAAACAGGGATAAAATCAGCTTTTTCATCAGGCGCGGGTATTGATTTATTAAAAGACGCGAAATTTACCGAGTTATTGCCCCGCATCCAGGAAATCGGCGGTAAACTTTCCCGGGGTGGGGCGAAAAACCCAGCCCTCCGCCTCAACCCGCCGCACCTGCTCCCATATTGTTTACCGCTCTCGACCCGCCAATGATTCCATCCCGCCTCTCCCCGTCTCATTCCCGTCACTCCAATACTGTCCCCCTTACCCTGTTCCTCTCCCGTCATGCCGCCGTTTCCCGTCCCGCCGTTCCCTATCCCGTTCCCGACCCATCTCCGATTCCGTCCCGCCTTTCCCTATTTCACTCCCGTCCTGCCTCCAATGCTGTCCCGCCTTCCCCCGTCCCGCTCCCGTTTTGCCTCCGATTTCAGCACAGCCTTTTCCCAATCTCCTTACCTTGCCCCGGCCCCACCCATCTCCTTTCCCTGCCTACCGCCGCTCCTCCTCTCCCACATTTTCCGCCGCAGTCCTTCACCGCTCCCGGCCTATCCTTCGCCCCAGGTCTACCCGCACCCCGCCCCGCAATCCTTTTCCCAACCGCGACCAACTGCCCCACCTTTCCCCGCGCCCACAAAAAAAGAACCGCAGGCGCAATGCCTGCGGTTCTTTCGATATATCGGCGGACGGCTGCACCGTCCCTCCGTGCGGGGATTACTCCTCGGCCTTCTCTTCCTTGGCAGCCTTCTTGGCGTTCTTCGCCTCGGCAGCCTCCATGGCGCTCTTCAGCGCGGCCAGACCTGCGATGTCGCCCAGCGTCGTCTTCTCGACCGAAGCGTTGATCTTCTTCACGGTCGACTTCGTAGCATCGGCGGCGGCACGCTTCTCAGCCTTCTCGGCTGCCACTTCGGCACGCTTGGCCTCCTCATACGTACGCAGGTGCGAAAGGGTGATGCGCTTGGTAGCCTTCGAGAACTCGAGCACCTTGAAGTCGAGCTTGTCGCCCACCTTCGGCGTCGTGCCGTCCTCTTTGGTGAGCTGGCGTGCGGGGCAGAAGCCCTCCACGTTCTCGCCCAGTGCGACGACTGCGCCCTTGTCGGTCATCTCGGTGATCGTACCCTCGTGGATGCTGTCTACCGAGAACTGGTTCTCGAACTCGTTCCAGGGGTTCTCCTCAAGCTGCTTGTGGCCCAGCGACAGACGGCGGTTCTCCTTGTCGATCTCGAGCACCACAACGTCGATGTCAGCGCCCACCGACGTGAATTCGCCGGGGTGCTTTACCTTCTTCGTCCAGCTCAGGTCGGAAATGTGGATCAGGCCGTCGATACCTTCCTCGATCTCGACGAAGATACCGAAGTTGGTAAAGTTGCGCACCTTGGCCGTGCACTTCGTGCCGACGGGATACTTGGTTTCGATATTTTCCCAGGGATCGGGAGTAAGCTGCTTGATGCCCAGCGACATCTTGCGCTCCTCGCGGTCGAGTGTCAGGATGACGGCCTCGACTTCGTCGCCGACCTTCATGAACTCCTGCGCCGAGCGCAGGTGCTGGCTCCACGACATCTCCGACACGTGGATCAGTCCCTCAACACCGGGGGCGATCTCCACGAATGCGCCGTAGTCGGCCATCACGACCACACGGCCCTTGACCTTGTCGCCGACCTTGAGATTCTGGTCGAGCGCCTCCCACGGATGCGGGGTGAGCTGCTTCAGGCCCAGTGCGATACGCTTCTTGGCGTCGTCGAAATCGAGGATAACGACCTGGATCTTCTGGTCGAGCGCCACGATCTCTTCGGGGTGGTTCACGCGGCCCCACGAGAGGTCGGTGATATGGATCAGGCCGTCCACACCGCCCAGGTCGACGAATACGCCGTACGAGGTGATGTTCTTGACGGTACCCTCGAGGATCTGGCCCTTCTCGAGTTTCGACATGATAACCTGCTTCTGCGCTTCGAGTTCGGCCTCGATGAGCGCCTTGTGCGAAACGACCACGTTGCGGAACTCCTGGTTGATTTTCACCACCTTGAACTCCATGGTCTTGTCCACGTATACATCGTAGTCGCGGATGGGCTTCACGTCGATCTGCGAACCGGGCAGGAACGCCTCGATGCCGAATACGTCGACGATCATACCGCCCTTGGTGCGGCACTTGATGTAACCCTTGATGATTTCGTCCTTTTCGAGGGCCTCGTTCACACGATCCCACGATTTGAGCTGACGTGCCTTCTTGTGCGAAAGAACCAGCTGTCCGCCCTTGTCCTCGGCCGACTCGACATAGACCTCGATCTTGTCGCCGACCTTCAGGTCGGGGTTGTAACGGAACTCGGAAACGGGAATGACGCCCTCGCTCTTGTAGCCGATGTTCACGAGAACCTCGCGCTTGGTAATGCCCGTAACGGTACCTTCCACGACCTCGCCGACGTTGACGTTCGAAAGCGTCTTGTCGTAAGCCTCTGCGATCTCCTCCTTGGGATGGTCATAGACTCCCAGGTCGTTTTCATACGCGTTCCAGTCGAAATTCTCGTTCGTGACTACATTTTTCGTTTCTTCCATGATGGAAATTCTTTTTGCGATACAATCGCTCGTTAAATGATTAATAATTAAACTCGTAGCCCCCGCCTACGCGCCTTATGCGCATACGTGAGGGCTACAAAGGTAACGGTTTTTTGCGAATCTGCAAAAAATCAGGCGGTTATTTGCGTCCCGCGGAAGCCTCCGGGCGTCGTCCGCGGCGCCTATTTGCGCACCACCCGCTGCCGCGGGGTGTTGTCGATCTTCAGCGGGCTGTCGTCCCTGAGCCCTTCGAGCAGGATGTCGGCCACCTTCTCGTCGGTGATTTCCCCGCCGGTATATTCCATATCCTTGTAATTCCGGTAGATATAGTCGCTCACGGCGACCTTGTACTTCCGCCCCTCGCGCAGCTTCGGGAACTGCACGTCGAGGGCGTTGTCCGCCGCATCGGTGACGATCACATAGGGCGTGGTCGAAATCAGGTCGATGCGGTGCGCCTCCTTGGCGTTCACCGGGTCGTTGTACTTCGACACGATCATGCGGCGCATCTGGGCGGGCGTCATTTCCATCTCGGCGACCAGCGTCCCGAACGGCTCCAGCCCGTATACCTTCGCCGCGCTCACCCCGCCCGCGGGGATCGAATCGAGGCGCACGCCGCCGATGTGGTAGAAACCGACGTCGGCATCGGCCTCGTCGGCTACCGCCGCAGCCATCCAGTTGGCAAGCCCCCACTTGTCGGCGGCATTGCCGAACCGCCCGACGGGTCTGTTCAGCTCCGGGTCGGCATAGTAAGCCTCGACCTGTTTCTGGTAGAGGATATCCGGCTCGTAATCGGCGAGCGGGACGATCCGGTAATCGACCCCTGCGACCTTATTCCCCTTCATCCGTACGGTCGTCACGCCGATGTTCCGCAGGTCTTTGCCCGTCTGGGTCAGCAGCGTGCCGCCGATCAGCGTATCGACCTCCTCGTGCGTATGCCCGCCGATCACCACGTCGTACTGCGACGGGCCACGGCCCAGCAGTTCCGCATCGCGGTCGTCGCCCATATGCGACACGAGCACCAGCACGTCGCACTCCGGCCGCAGCTCCGCGGCATATTCGAGGGCCATCGCCTGCGGGTCGGGAAACTCCAGCCCCGCGAAACTCGATTCATTGCCCGCCGGATGCCCCGGCCCCTCGTAGTTGGTCACCACGCCGACGAACCCGATCCGGATCCCGTCCCGGTCGATGACCGTATAGGGCGGCAGCCGGGGGAACGTGCAGGTGTCGCTCACCACGTTGGCGCAGACCACCTCGAAGTCCATGCTGTCGATCATCCGCCCCAGGAACGCCTGCCCGTGGTCGAATTCATGGTTGCCCAGCGTCGCCACGTCATACCCCAGTTCGTTCATCAGGGCGATCATCGGCATACCGGGCGTCGGCGCCATGTCCACATAGGCATTCCCCGTCCAGCGGTCGCCGGCATCGACCAGCACCACCAGTTGGGCCGTATCGCGGCACGCCTCGACGGCCGACGCCAGCCGCGGGAAATTCTGTATCTTTGCATGCATGTCGTTCGTCGACAGCAACACGAGCGTCCTTTCGCGGGGTGCGCAGGCCGCGGCGAGCGCCGCAACGGCGACCAGCCCCATCCTCAGTATTCCTTTCATAACACAGGTTTTAGTTTGTCAAAGTTATAAATTATTCATATCTTTACATGTTTTCAAGCCTGAAAATCTTATGACAAATATCATCGAAATCATATGCGAAAACCTCGGCGGCACGGTCGAGGTGCCGATGGGCACCCCGCTTTCCGAGGTCGCAAAGCGGGTCGCGCCGGGGCCCTACCCGTTCCTTGCCGCCCTGGTCAACAACCGCATCAAGGAACTGTATTACAAAATATATACCCCGGTGACCGTCCGTTTCGTGGACATCACCTCCTTCGCCGGCATCCGCGTCTACCAGCGCACGTCGTGGTTCATCCTGCAGAAAGCCGCCCGCGACCTCTTTCCGGGCAAGACGCTCCACATCCGCCATTCGATGGGGCAGAACGGCTTTTACTGCGAGATCGAGGGCATCGACGAATTCACGCCCGGGCTGGCCGAGGCACTCGAAGGGCGCATGCGCGACCTGGTGGCGCAAGACCTGCCGATCAGCCGCATGAAGATCCTCACGAGCGAAGTCCGCGCCCGCTATGCAGCCCAGGGCCTCACCGACAAGATCGCCCTGCTGGACACCCGCCCGCGGCTTTACAGCGACCTCTATACGCTCGGCGACACCGACGGTTATTTCTACGGCGCGCTGGCGCCCTCGACGGGGTTCGTCGACCTGTTCGGCATCGAACCCTACTACAACGGGTTCTACCTCGCCCTGCCGCTGCGCACGGCGCCCGACCGGCTCAACACCAACGTCGAACAGGAAAAGATGTTCGGCATCTTCCAGGAATACCAGTCCTGGGTGCGGATCATGGGCGTGCCCACCGTGGGCGCCGTCAACTCCAAGGTGCTCGCAGGCGACGCGGGCGGCATGATCAAACTGGCCGAAGCGTTCCACGAACGCAAGTTCGCATGGGTCGCCGACACGATCTACGACGCCAACATCTCGCGCGGCGTACGCATGGTGCTGATCTCGGGCCCCTCGTCGAGCGGCAAGACCACCTCGGCCAAACGGCTGGGCATCCAGCTCGGGGTACTGGGGCTGCAGCCGGTGCTGATCTCGCTCGACGACTATTTCGTCGACCGCGAAAAGACCCCGCGCGACGCCGACGGCGATTACGACTACGAGGCGCTCGAAGCCATCGACCTCGACCTGTTCAACGACCACCTCTGCCGCCTGATGCGCGGCGAAAGCGTCGACATCCCGCGCTACGACTTCATCACGGGCCGCCGCACATGGCACAACAACCCGCTGACGCTCGACGAGCGTTCGATCCTGATCGTCGAGGGCATCCACGGGCTCAACCCGCGCCTCACCCCGAGCGTCCCCGAAGCGCAGAAATTCCGCATCTACATCTCATGCTTCACGTCGGTGGCGATGGACAACCTCTCGCGCATCGCCACGACCGACAACCGCCTGCTGCGCCGCCTCACGCGCGACTATACGCAACGCGGCGCCGATGCCGTGGCGACGCTTTCGCGCTGGGGCTCCGTCCGCCGCGGCGAGGAGAAGCACATCTTCCCCTACCAGGAAAACGCCGACGTCATGCTCAACTCGTCGCTTTTCTACGAAATCTCGGTGTTGCGCCCCTATGCCGAAAAGATCCTCCGCGAGGTTCCCGACACGGTACCCGAGTACGACGAGGCGCGGCGCATGCTGAAGTTCCTGAAAAACTTCACCCC